>ENA-ORXT01000102-ORXT01000102.1-marine-metagenome-genome-assembly--contig:-NODE-102-length-134407-cov-32.147071_pt1 | contig 134407 bp, 125 predicted proteins | sample MGYA00237868_ERZ511482 | MGnify/ENA metagenome assembly ERZ511482 | reverse complement strand
CGCGCTGACCACAAATTGGCGCGAACACCCCCAGGGTCCTGTCACCAAATTGGCGCGAACACCCCCAGGGACCTGTCACCAAATTAGCGCGAACACCCCCAGGGTCCTGTCACCAAAATTAGCGCGAACACCCCCAGGGTCCAGTCACCAATTTGGCGCGAACACCCCCAGGGTCCTGTCACCAAAATTAGCGCGAACACCCCCAGGGTCCTGTCACCAATTTGGCGCGAACACCCCCAGGGTCCTGTCACCAAATGGGACGGTGGCGGGTGTAACCGGGCGGCCGGCGACGCTGATTTCGTGAACCCAGTCGGGATCCTGCCTGTGGTTACTGTTCCGGGCGCCAGGGAGTGGGTTTGGCGCCGAAGGCGTGCTTGACCGTCACGCTCAGCAGAAACCACGCCGCCAAGATCGAACCTTTGACGGTGCCGCTCACCTTGGATTCGCCCGAGCTGCGAACCGCCCACGTGACGGGCACTTCGACGATGCGGGCGCCTCGGCGAGCACTCTTGACCATCATCTCGGTCGGCCACCCAAAGGTCATCTCGGTCATCTCGAGATGGTCGAGCAGGTCAGCATCGATCGCCCGGTACGGACCGAGATCGGTCACCGTGATCTTGTAGAGGCGTCGCATGATGGCGGCAGTGAGCCAATTGCCAAAGCGTTGGTGCGGCCCCATCGCTCCCGCATCGATCGTGCCCAGTACCCGCGAACCCAACACCAAGTCAGCGTCGCCCACCAAGATCGGTTCGACGATCCGGTCAAGCTCTTCCGGTAACGAGCTGAGGTCGCCGTCGATGTAGGCAACAACAGTTGCATCTCGGTCAATCGCCGCGCCAGACCCGGCCGCACAGGCGTAGCCGTAACCACGGGTTGGTTCGCCGATCACGATGGCCCCCGCACCGGCCGCAACCGTTGCGGTGTCATCGGTTGACCCGTTGTCGACCACGATGACCAAGTCGACGTTCTGCTCGAGCAGGCCGTGAACAACTTCGGCGATGTTGCCCGATTCGTTGAGGGCCGGGATCACCGCTGCGACCGTCACAACGAGGCCAAGAATTCGAGGCTTGCCGGGACTCGATCGGGCGCCGGGGTCTGCAGCAGTCGGTCGAGATCCTCGGGCACATCGATGTCGTACCAGCCTGGGGCCAGGTGCACACGCGCTCCCAGCGACACCGCGATTGTGGTCGTGTCGGTCAGAACGTCGGGCGTCGACATCGTCACGTCGGTTACCATCGAAGGCCATCGTCGCTTCCAGCCAATTAGGTAGTAGCCACCGTCCTCGGTTGGCCCCAGCACCACGTCGACATCGTCACGGTCAAGCGCACCAAAGGCATCGTCAAGATGCGCAGGCGGCAGGTCAGGGCTATCGCTGCTGATCGCCAGCACCGAACGAAACCCGCGGCCAAGACATTCACTGAGAACCGCGTCGAGCCGCTCACCGAGTGTGTCGCCCACCTGCACCACCGACGCAACACCCGGCGCAAGCTCGGCGAAGTAGGACCCTGACGACCGCGAATCAAGTGCGATCACCACCGTGCAGTCACTGCGAGCCTGCAGCGACGTCAACGTGTCACGCAGCAGGCACTCGTATAGATCGGCCGCCTGCTGCGGCGATAGCTCGGGCATGAGCCGGGTCTTGGTTACTCCCGCTGCTGGCCGCTTGCTCATGACGATCACGGCTCGATCTGCGGCACCGGGCATCACGGCTGCAGCGCTGGCAGATTCTGGCGTAACGCTTCGGCCTCGGCCCGCAATGCACTGGCCCGATCGCGTCGAGCACGATGCAGCGCCCAGGTGTGGCTCAGCGTCGAGGCAGCCACCGCGAAGAGTCCGAGCGCAAAAATCGTTGCGTATGCCATCACACCCCAGTTCTCGTTGCGCCATGCCAAGGTGGCCGCAAACACTGCGTAGGCACCAAGCGCCAACTCGACGTACACGATCCGATCCGGTGCCAGCTGATAGCGCTTGGTCGTCCACGCCTGGTCGGCGCTGCTGTCGCCGGCTTCCCCTTCGATGCCAAACTTTGCGGTGCGCTCAAAAGCTGGGCTGCGGTGCGTGAAGATCTGCAGCGCGGCTCGAGCGGTATTCACCATGAGGCCAGCACCGAACGCAGTCACAGCCAGGATTTGCGGGATGTCTCGCACCCAGCTACGGCCGCCTTGACGGCTGCCCGTGACGAAGAAGACCGTGGGAGCAATCGACGTCATCGCAAACAGATAACCAATACCGAAAATGGTGCTGAACCGCGGGTACTCCATGCTGGCCAACACCACCAGCGGATAGATCAACAGCAGCACCATCAGCAGCAGTTGGATGAAGTACGCGCACAGGTGCAACGAGGCCTGCACGCGGGTCATCAACGTTGCACCGGACCTCCATACCTGCGGCAAGAGTCGGTATGCACATTCCATGGAACCGCGCGCCCAGCGATGTTGCTGGCGACGAAAGCCTGCCAGTTGGGCGGGTACTTCGGCTGGCACCACCAACTCTTCGACGAACCGAGCGTTCCAACCACGAAGGTGCGCCCGATATGACAAGTCGAGGTCCTCGGTCAGCGTGTCGGCCTTCCATCCGCCGGCATCGGCGATCGCTTCGCTTCGCCATACGCCGGCAGTTCCATTGAAGTTGAACCAGTATCCGGCCTCGCCTCGACCAGACTGTTCGACCAAGAAGTGACCATCGATCGCGAGCGCCTGCAGCTTGGTCAGCCACGAATAGTTGCGATTGACGTGACCCCAACGAGCTTGCACGAACGCCACATCGGGCGCGTCGAAGTGAGGTAGTGCTCGACGCAGGAAGTCCGGCTGTGGCACGAAGTCGGCATCAAAGATGGCGACAAACTCGCCCGTCGCGTCGCGCATACCCTCGCAGAGCGCGCCTGCCTTGTAGCCCGCCCGGTTAGCTCGGCGTTGATGCACGATCGTGAGTCCACGTTTCGCTGCATCAGCAACTGCGGTCGCCACGATCGCAGACGTCTCGTCGGTGGAGTCGTCGAGCACCTGGATTTGCAGTCGGTCACGGGGATAATCGAAGCTGGCAACAGACTCGATGATTCGCTTAGCCACATAAAGCTCGTTGTACACCGGCAACTGCACGGTAACCATGGGCAACTCGCTGTCAGGAACGGCCTCGGCCGTGAGCGGCGCTTGGCTCGATCGAATACCGCGTCGTGATACCCGAAGCGAGAACACGATCAAGTTGACGCCGAAAACAAACAGCGCAAATGACGTGATCACGTAGACCACCGCAGTGGTGATGAGGACGAAATCGTTCACCGGTGCGATTACCAGATCAGGCTGGATGGTGATTCGCCTCGGACTTTGGCAATCGCTTCGTCGGCGCCGTACCTGCGCCCACCCCACACGAGAAACGTGACCGCGGCGGCCATCGTCAACATCACGTAGATGAAGATCCATTCTTCGCCGCCGAAGTAGACCAGAAATAGTGAACCGAAAAACCCGGTCGCAGCCAGGCTCGCCGCCCGGGTGAACACGCCCAGCAGCAGTCCCACAGCAATGAACAACTCGAGAACTGTCATGACCCAACCAAAGAACTCCGGCGCCTGCAGAATCGTGTTGTCGATGATCGAATGCACGAAGCCAAGGGTGGCACCGTTGCCGCCTTCTTCAACCGGTCTCGAAACCCACTCGAAGAAGCCCGGGAAGTTGGCGCCGTCGTAGAAGTCCTTGTCGACATTGCCCCACCACGTGACCAACGTGATCAGCCCCAGACCGCTGCGTAGCACTGCGGCACCAAGTGACCCCTTCTCTGCCGCGCTGCCAGCAAGGCGTTGCACCATCGACGAACCAAGGGCGCTGAGGTTCGCAATAGATCCCGAAAGCCGATCGGTGATCGACCAGGTCGAGGAGGCTGGCGAAAGTAAGATTGCGGCGTGCCACACCATCATCAGCACGTAGGTCCAATGCCATTCGCCGTCGACGCCTTTGAGGCCCAGCCACAGATTGAATGACAGCAAAAAGCCGCCCAGAGCAGCCGGTCGCAGCATAAATCCAGTCAGCAGGCCCAGCCCTACGATGAGTTCAGCCACGAAGATAAGCCACGCGAAAAGCGTGAAGTTTGGCAGCACAACTGAATCGATGAGGTCGCCGTAGAACCCGAATGCTGGCTGTTCGACCTCGCGTTCAAGCCAGGTCCGCAGGCCTGTGGTCTCGCCTGATGCTTCGAAGTCTGGCGGCAGCTTCCATCGCAGAGAGACAAGCCACATGAGGCCGAGCATGATGCGACCAAGTCCCATGGCCCACGGGTTGGTCGACGCCAGTAGCGCCTTGAGTGAGTCAGGCATTGGCAATGTCTTTCGGTGGCTGGCCAAGGAATCGGGCGACGTCGCCATTAGCGGAATGAGTAAAGATGTCAGCAGGTGGTCCAATTTGGCGTACCTGACCACGCAGCATCACCGCAATCTGATCACCCACAATCTCAGCCTCGGCACGATCGTGGGTGACGAAGATCGAGGTGATCGCAAGGTCGCGTTGAACGTCGCAGATTAGTTGCTGAAGGTCTGATCGCAGCACGGGGTCAAGCGAGCTCAGTGGTTCGTCGAGCAAGAGAACCCGAGGGCGCACCACAATGGCGCGGGCCAGCGCCACCCGCTGGCGCTCGCCGCCAGACAGATCGCTTGGCCACCGACTCTCATAGCCGTCGAGGTGGACGCTGGCCAGAGCCCGAGCGACGCGTTGTCGGCGCTCGTCGGCGGTGACCTTACGAATCTTGAGGCCGTACTCGACGTTCTCGAAGACGGTGCGAAACGGGAAAAGTGCGTGGGCCTGGAACACCATGGCCGCATTTCGTTGCTCGGGCCGGACTCCCCGCACCGATGCGTCGTCGAACAACACGTCGCCATCGTCGAGCTCGACAAGCCCGGCGACCATGCGTAATGCAGTGGTCTTGCCGCAGCCCGACGGTCCGAGCAAGACGAGCTGTTGACCGCTGTCGATCTTGACAGACGCGTCGATCTTTGCATCGGCAAAGACCTTGGTGGCCCCTCGAAGTTCGACAGCGGTCATGGCGGATCAGCCCGGTGCGGTAGCCGGGGATTAACCCCAGATCTCCATCTCGCCGCCCAAGGGCAGGCTGATGATCCGGGTGTCGGCGTCGATGAACCACTGGTCATACATCTGTTGGTACTCGCCGCCCTTCCATACTTCTTGCAATGCGATGTTGACGGTGTCGCGCCACTCGCTGTCGTTCTCCGGCACGCCGATTCCGAAGTTGACCGGGTTGTGGCCGCCGGGCAACAGTGTTAGCTCGGGGTCACCTGCAGCCAGTGCCAGCAAGGTGATGTTGTCTTCGCTGTACCCCTCGACAGCTCCATCTCGCAATGCTTGCATTGCGGCCAGCTTGTCATCGAACTCGACGATCTCACTGGCTTCGCCGCCAGCATCGGCCACGTAGGTATTCCACGAGTCGATTACCGAGCTTCCCGCATTGGCGGCAACGGTCTGGCCAAACAGCTCATCGATGGAGTCGTAGCTGTCGGTGCGCACTAGGAACGACTGGTTGTCCCAGAAGTAGGTGATGCTGAAGTCGATGGCTTCTTCGCGCGATCGGGTGTGGTTCATTGAGGCGATCGACATGTCGACCTGACCGCTTTCGAGGAAGCTGATCCGAGTCGTTCCGTCGACGGCGACGAGCTCGAGTTCGGCGCCAAGTTCTTCGGCAACGGCTTCGGCCAGTTCGAGGTCGAAGCCGACCCAGTCACCCTCGTCGTTGATGAAGCTCATGGGCGGGTTGTCGTTGCGCACGCCGATGCGCACGGTGCCGGCCTCTTGGACCTGGTCGAGGACAGAGTCGACCTGAACGGTCAGCTCGACCTCTTCGTCAGCATCGGCATCGTCGATGTCGCCGGTGGCCTCGGATTCGGTCGAATCAGTTTGGGCAGTGTCAGCCGGTTCGGCTACCGGGTCGGCATCATCGGAGCCGCCGCAGGCGGCAAGAAAGACCAGGCAAGTCAGAAGGATGGCAGAGATACGTTTCATGGGGGGATCACCTTTCGTCGTGCGCACCAGGTGCGGGCGCACATTTCCTGTGTGGTTACGTGCAGGGCGCGCCTGCAGAAGCGAACGGATCAGAAACCCGTTCGGTCGAGCCGTTGTTCCCGTCATCATGTGATGGGGGGCGAATGTAGGTCCTCACTCACGGTGGGGATTGCGGCGTTGCGCTTCTGTCAAAGGCTGTCTCGAACGTCGAGCAGCGGCAGGTCGGTGCGTTCGAGCCGGTTCAGCGCTTCGAACGGAATCGCTGCGTCGAGCGCCTGGGCAGCATCAGCCCACGCATCGATCCAGTCGCGATCAAGCCCATCGACGTCGTCGACTATCCGGATCGATTCGACGCCGTACTGCTGTTTGAGGACCTTCATTTCGGCGGCGACGCTCTCCGGCGAACGTTGACGGAAGCCGTCGCCGTGCACTGCGTCGCGGCACCATTCGCAGCCATACGGACATCCACGGGCGGTGGCGACGGTTATCGATGTGTAGCCGTTGTCGTCTTGCCACTGATGCAGATAACGATCCATGTCGATGAGGTCGCGCGCTGGCAGGGGCAGCGCGTCGAGGTTCTCGATCGGCGGTCGCGGGTGATTGACTTGTACCGAGCCGTCGAGCCGAAACGCGATACCAGGCTCGGTGAGCAGATGATTGACGTCGAGCTGGCCTTGGTCCGCCAACTCCAACAGTCGGGCAACGGTCTGTTCGCCCTCGTGATGCACCACGATGTCGACGCTGTCGTCACCCAGATACGCCGTTGGATTCGCAGTTGGATCGGGACCACCGAGTACCACCGCTGCGCCGCTCTCCGCCGCCATCTTGGCCAGCCGAAGCGCAGTCGGGCGCGACGTGATCAGCGCCGACAACCCAACGACCTGCGGCCGATGCTGCTCAAGGTGGGTCGCAAAGGTCTGCTCGTCGGGTTCGAAGGTGCCGTCGTAGATGGTGACGGTGTGGCCCTGCTCTCGCACATAACTCGCGAGATACAACAAGCCAAGAGGAAAGTACGGGCTCGCAGCGGCTTGTTCGGTCGGGTTCTGCGCGAGGAACAAAGGATGCGCAAGAACGAGGGTGGCCACAGCCAGAAGCTAGTGCGATACTGCGCTCCTGTCGGATCGCACCAAGATATGTTTCTCAGTTGTTTTCGCCATGCTGCTGACCGCAACCGCGCTTTCGGCATGTTCGTCTGCTGCGGAGCCTGCGAGTCCGGTCCGAGACTGGCTCGGCAACGGCGCGGTCCTCGACGAAGCAACCTATCGAGATCAGGTCCACGGGTCATGGGTTGCGACCATGGTTGCAAACCATTCGGGGCTCCCTATCGAAGGTCTGTGGCTCGACGAGCCGGGCCCGGGAGATCAGGTCGAGTTGCTGTTGCTCGATCAATGGTCGACCGACGATGACACCCACGTCGAATGGCTCGATCTGCACATTCTCGAGACCCACGGGCTGGACCCGACCTATGAGCAGATTCGCGACGAGTGGGTCGACCATCTCAACGGTGACATCTGGGTCGCGACCCGAGCTGCGCGTGACCTGATAGACGAAGGTGTCGTGCCGCCGTTGACCGGCAGTGCTGAACTCAACCCCGATGGGGCATGGGCCATGGATGCCCAACTCGAAACGGAACTGTTCGGACTGATCAACCCCGGCAAACCCGAACGAGCACGTGAACAGGCTCGTTTCTTCGCCCAGGTCACGAGCAGCGGCCCTGCGGTCGATGCCAGTGCGTTCTATGCCCATGCGTACTCGGTGGCATTCGGTGGCGCCGATGTGATCACCGTGCTGGAGCATGCGCGTGCCGGCGAACCCGACGACTCGATCGTGGCTCCGATCTTCGACAACGTCGTGCGATGGCATGAAGAGTTTCCCGATGACTGGCGGGCCACCCGCGAACAGATCCGGCTGGCCTACGACGACGACCCCGCTTGGTGGGCCAGCCGAGTGAACTATGCGTCGACGATCATGGCGCTGCTCTACGGCGATGGCGAGTTGCGGCGAACCGTGGATATTGCAGGGCTTGCCGGATGGGATGCCGACAACAATATGACGACCTCAGCTGGGCTCTTGGGCCTGATCATCGGCTTCGATGATCTCCCCGACCCGTTCTCGTCGGCGAGCGACATCTACTTCAATGAGGACCTCAGTGGCGACCTCCCCCAGTTCGATTCGGTCGCCAACATCGCCACGCGCACCGCCGATCTCGGTCTCGCCGACTGACGAGCTGTTCGGCGCTCGTGGCGTCTGGTTGTGCAAGGATGACCCGATGGAGATTCGCTGGTTGAACGCCGTCATCGACATACCTGGCAGAGACTTCGACGTTGCTGCTGCGTTCTGGCAGGATCGGGCTGCGGTGACCCCCGGCGATGTGCATCCCGAGCACACTGAGTTCGTTCATCTCCTGCCCGAGTCCGGCGATATGCACTTGGAGCTGCAGAGAATCGATTTGGGGCCCGCTCGTGCTCATCTGGATCTGCTGGTCGACGACATCGGCGCCTGGACCGACCGGGCCGCAGAGCTGGGCGCCACCGTGGCTGCGAGGCCAGGACATGCGGTGCTCGAAACCCCGGGCGGCGTGCCGTTTTGTTTCGTGCCTGCGGGCGACGAGGCGACCAAGGCGCCGCTGATCGACACCGATCTGCCACACGCAGTTGATCAGATCTGCCTGGACGTCCCCTATGAACACTTCGACGCTGACCTCGACTTCTGGGCGGCACTGACAGGTTGGGATGCCAACCCCGCGCAGCTTCCGGAGTTCCGATCGTTCGCGCAACCCGACCATCTCCCACTGCGGATCCTGGTGCAACGGTTGGGTGCCAACGACACCGGTCGTGGCCGAGCCCACCTCGATGTCTCGTGTGGCGAACACGTTGCCCGCCTGACTGAGCAGCACATCGCCGCTGGCGCCACGGTGGGCGAGCAGCGCGAATGGTGGACCGCGCTCACAGACCCGGCGGGCATGGCCTATTGCCTTACCTCGCGCCCGCCACGACCAGGAATGTGACCAGAGGCCAGTGTGACCTCTCCGCGAGACCCCGCGGATAGATCTGTGTCGAGGCTCCCAAGCCCGCTGGGCTCCAGAAACATGCCATCTGATTGAAGACATCCGGGGTGTCCCAGGCTCATCCTCATCAGCGACGGCGGGTCATGGCTTGGCTGGCGTGGTGGGCGACGAAAACGCCGGCCACGATGGCGCCGGTTGTCACGATGCTGCCGATCGACAGCAGCGGCACGCCGACCATCGAGTGTCCGAGATTGCATCCACCGGCAATACCTGCACCCATGCCCATCACCGCAGCACCACCGACAAGTTCGACGTAACGATCTGACTCTTCGCCTCGGACCCAGAGCGTGTTGCCTGCCACCGCTGCAATGAGTGCGCCTGGAATCACGCTGATCAGCCCCAACGGTATCCACCACGAAATGTCAGCCCCATCGACGACCTTGTTCCAGATCTGGCTGGGCACGCCCGAGGTGCCGTAGGTGTAGTCGAAGCCGTGCCACCGCGCGAGCAACCATGCACCCGTCATCACGGCTGCCGCCGCCAAACCCAGCCTGGCGCCGGTCAACTTGGGGGCCATGCCGGTAAGCGCATCGTGTGACGGCACGGCCACGGCCTCGTCGCGGGCAACCCATGCAGCAAGTGCAACACCAACCAGAACAACCAGAACTGCACCAACTGGACCGAGCCACGAGGTGACGGTCGCAACCTGCTCGGATCCGTCGTCGGCAGTGGCGGTGATCGTGTTCTCTGTGAGCCGACGACGGAGTCCCGACAGCGGGCCGCGCCACGTCATGATGTCGCCGACCGCCCATGCCGCAATGGCGACCAGCATGGCGAGCATTCCGGCACCAAGTTTGTAGAACATGCCGGAGATGCAGGTCTTAGCAATGACCATTCCCACACCAAACAACAGTCCTCCAACGATGGCAGCGGCAGGCGCAAAGCCGGGGATGAAAGGTTCAATGACTCCGGTGGCGATAAAGATCTGCACGATCGGGGTCGAGACGAGCAGCAAGACGGCATAGCCGCGGACCAGGCCGGTTTCGATCGGCTCTTGAAAAAGCCGGCGCCAGGTGCTGTGGAAACAGAAGTCACCCCGCGCCAGAACGAAGCCCAGCGCGCCGCCCGCGAGAACTGCCAACAGGATTGTCACCTGCGTATAGTCTCACGTTCTCGCCATGTCCACAGACCCGCAGCGCTCAGCAAGACAATCGTCGGGTACCACTCGAGTCGACGCACCCACGGCCGTTCGCCAAACTGCAGCGGGTTCTCATAGGTCAGATAGCTGAAGATCAGCAGCGCGCTCAGCGCGATCCATGGAGCCAGCAAGATCCAATGGCTCGACAACTCGTTGGAACCGGGAGCAAGAAAGGGCAGAAACGCGAGCAACAGCAATGTGTACCACGGGTGTAGCACCGGTGTGAACAGCACGTAGACCATGATGGGCAGCGCCAGCAGCCGCAATGAGTTCCTGGCGCTGGAGACGCGGCTGCGAGCGAGCACCGCAATGGCGAGCAACAGCGTCACCACGGTGGCGGCGACAACAAGACGCGTGAGCGCAACCGGTTCGTCCCATCCGCGGTTATCGAGGCCGCGGCCCAACATCCAGTTCTCAAGCCAGTGGTAGATGCCGCTGTTGAAGCGGAACGTATCGGTATAGGCGCGGGCCGATCCGAATACGCCGACTCCTCCGTCGCCGAACCCGAAACCGACGGCTGCGCCAGCCGCTGCGATCGGCACGCCGAATGCTGCCGCCCACGCGATGCGTTGGCGCCAATCCCACAACCACCACAGCACCGGGACGAACAGCAGCGCCAGCGGTCGGGTCAGTGTCGCTGCTGCGATCATGATGGGGCCCAGATAGGCCCCAATTGCAGAGCCTCGGCCCCGCGCAAAGGACGTGCGCAACGAGAGCCACAGCCCAACACCAGCCAGGCCGACAATGACGGCGTCGATGTGAGCGCCGTGCCCGACTTCGATGATGACCAGCGGGTTCAGCCAATACAGCAACACTCGTCGGCTCGGCAGATTAGACAGCGCCAACAGCTTCATGATCATCGACGCGGCGACCACATCGAAGCCGATCATGAGCACCTGCATCGTCCATGGTTCAGACGGTAGGACGGCCGCCGCCGCGCCAAAGATGCCATGGGCGACCGGGAGATAGGGCGACGCGAGCGACGTGTTGTTGGCACGTTCGCGAGCTTCGATGTTGTAAGGATCGCCAAGCGGTGAGTCGATGGGAAAGCTGTACGGACTCACGCCCTCGGTGACCAGATGGCCTTCCCAGAGATAGCGATACACGTCGTCGCTCAGCGTCGGTTCGCCGACCAGGAGCACAAGTCGAAGACCCAAACCCAGGACCAGCAGCCATTTCCATCGATCGTCGGCTACCGCAGATCGTTGCACCTGCAACAGCAACAGGTATCCGGCGAATGCCACAAGGAACCAGGCGATCGTGTGCGATACGAATTCGCCGCGCAACGTGTCGTTGGCGAGATCGGTCCAGACGATTCCGGCAAACCCGGCGAGCAATAGTGCTGCGCCGGCACCGACCGGCGCGCGATCAGACATACGCGCTCGCTATTGGTCTGGGTCGGTGCTCGATACGCCGTTCCGCAATCCGTGCGATGCCAAACGCAACGCACCAGTACAAGAAACCGACGAGCAGATACACCGAGACCCAATACGGCGCGTTGGCCACATTGCCGCCGAGTGCGATGCGGGCATTGGTGGTCAAGTCGGTGACTCCCAGCACGACGACCACCGAGCTGTCTTTGAAAATCGTGATTGCTTGGGTCGTCAAGGCAGGTCGCATCGTTCGCAGTGAATACGGCAGCGTCACGGTGCGGGCCACGGCCGTTGGAGTTGCGCCCAACAGCCGGGCATCGTCGCGCAGTTGTTGTGGCACTGCTGCGATTCCGGCATACAAGACATCGGCCTGATAGGCAGCGGCATAGAGCGTGAGTGTCGTGAACGCCGACCAGAACGCCGAAAACTCGATACCGAAGAACGCGCCGGTGCCGAGGAACTGAAACAGCAGGACCAGCAGCACGATCAGGGGAATGCCGCGCAGCGTCCAGACCACTCGGCCAGCAGTGACCCGCACCAGCCGCAGTCGGCTGTGCCGCCCGAAGGCGAGCCCGACCGCCAGCCCGAGACCAACCGCGATTGCACTTGCGCTCAGCAGGATCGAAAGCAGCAAACCTCCCGGCCGGTTGTTCGGGAATCCCCACAGCAGGTTCGGCAGCTGACGCCAGAGAAACTCAATCTGTTCAGACATCGACTGTCCGATCGAGTGAGCGGCCGCGCCACAGAGCGACTTCGATGCGTCGCAGCCCGAACTCGAGCAACGTCGCCAACGCCAGGTACAAGATCGCAGCTGCGATGAGCAACTCGGTCGCCTGAAACGTGTCGGTGATCGCGCCTTGGATCTCTTGAAAAGCGTCGGGTACTGCTACGAAACCGACCAGCGCGGTGTTCTTCAGGTTGTGAATCAGCCGGTTGATGACACCAGGAAACGCAATGCGCACCCCGTCGGGAATGGTCACGGTGAAGTAGGCAACGCGAGTGGTTGCGCCCAGTGATCGGGCGGCGGCAACACGATCGGGCGGCACGGCGTCGAGTCCAGAGCGCAGGACTTCGGCCAGATGAGCGCCGGTGTTGCAGGTCAGCGCAACGACGGCTGCACATGCATAGTACGGAAGCGGCAACGTCGTGATGTCTCCGAGCAGATCCCAGAAACCGTTTCGGAAGAATACGGTTCGACGCAGGTCCGCAGGCAACAGGTTCGGTACCGCAAACGCCCAAAAGATCAACAGGATGAGCGCAGGCACGTTGCGGAAGATCTCTATGAAAGTGGCCGAGATCCTTCGAGCCCAGTCACGACGGCTCCGACGCCCTATCGCTGCCGTCAACCCGACCACAAACGAAGAGGCTGTGGTCACCAGCGTGACCACGATCGTGACGATGATGCCCCGACCGATCTCGGCGGCGAGTTCGCTGGTCAACCACTCGGGCACCCCGAACCTAACGGTGTCGGCCAGCACGGGGGCCGAGTCAAGCCAATTCCCCGAGCGACGAGCCACGGGGGCACGCTACATCTGTTCGCAACCGCGGCACCAGCAGCAATTGTTACGTCCCCAGGGGACGTAACAATTGCTGCTGGGGGCTAGACGCTGGGGCGTTCGGCGACGAAGGTCATGAATGTGGCTGGCGGTTCGACCAGGCCATGGTCTTCGATCTGCTGAATCTCGAACCCGACGTCGTGCAACATGTCGACCAGTTCGGTCTTGTCGAATACGCGGTAGATCAGGCGGTACGTCTCGCCACCCAGCAGCTTGAAGTGTTCGGTGATCGTGGACTCTCGCTTGTCGAACGACCGCAACACCTTGGTGGGTCCAAGCTGTTCCGTCTCGACCAGTGCAGCCACGGCACGGTCTTTGTCCGGGAGTTCGATCACGAACTTGCCGCCGGGCTTCAATGCTTGTTTGGCTTGGCGAAGCAGAGCCACGTGGGGTGCGTCGTCGCGTCGACTGAGCTTTTGCTGGCCCAACGTGGTGAAGAGACAGATCGCGAGGTCATAGCGGGCGACCTCTCGAAAGTCTTCGGTTGGCGTGCAGATGAAGTCAGCGAACTGATTGGCCTCGGCCGCCCGTGCACGTGCGGCCTGGATCATGACGCTGGAGGGATCGATGCCGGTCACGTCTGCGAAACGCGATGCCAGCTCGATCGAGTGACGACCAAAACCGCACCCGATGTCTAGAACCCGGCCCGAGACCGAACCTACGAGCCCAGCGATTTCGTCGACCTCTGCCGAAGTACGTTCTGCCGTCAACAACGGATGCTCGAGATAGGGCGAGCCTTCGCTGAAGAACGGCTTTGGCTGTGTACCCGCTTCCACGCCGCAACCATAGACAGTGAAGGGCCACAAAGAGGCGAAAGCTGACCGCTATGCCGATTTTCAAGAGCCTGCTGTACACGTTTCGTACCCCACGCTCCTTCTTTGCTGGCGGGAGATTCGAGCAGATCTATCTGCTGGGTCTTGTGGGATAGCGTGCTGCATGGCTCAGCGCGACGAACTGCTCAACCCCTCGGCATCGGTGAACACGGTGCTGCTCTCCAATATGCTGCTGCGCGACCGACGCAGCCTCGATGGCGCGTGGCGAGCCATTGCCGACCCGTACGACAGCGGCTACATAAGCATCATGGGCACCCGAGATGGCCGGGGTTGGTTCCGTGACTTCTCGCCTCGATCCCCGAGTGACCGCGTTGAGTACGACTTCGACAATTCGCTCGAATTGCAAGTCCCGGGCGACTGGAACACCCAACACGAGTCGCTGCATTTCTACGAAGGCACGGTGTGGTATCGCACCAAGTTCGATGGCGTGGCCGATGAGCATGCCTTGGGCAAGCGGCATTTCGTGCACTTCGGCGCCGCCAACCACACCACCCGGGTGTTCCTCGATGGCGACGAGCTCGCAACCCACGTTGGTGGCTTTGGGCCCTTTGCCGTCGAGGTCACAGGCCGGGTCGGTCCAGGCGCGCACACGCTGATCGTGCAGGTCAACAATCGGCGTGAGCCCGACCGGATTCCGGGAATGCGAACCGACTGGTGGAACTTTGGCGGCATCACCCGCAGCGTGAATCTCGTGACAACACCGGCAGTTTTTCTCCAAGATGCATGGCTCACGATGAACACTGACGGACAGATCGTCGGCGGCTTCACCGTCGATGGCGCCGACTCGTCACCCGAGGCGACCGTCGAACTGGTTGACCTGGGCGTAGCCGTCACTGCCGATTCCGATGGCAAGATCGCGTTCGACCCGCCGGCTGACCTTGAGCGATGGAACCCCGGCAAGCCAGTACTGCATCACGTGCGATGGACGTGCGGCGACGACGTGCTCGACGACGAAATCGGGTTCCGTACCGTGACCGTCAACGGCACCGAGATCCTGGTCAATGGCGAGCCCGTCTGGCTCAAAGGCATCTCGCTTCACGGCGAGGGCCCGACGGGTGGCAAACGGGCACACGGCCCCGAGGACGCAGCGACGCTGCTTGGCTGGGCCCAGGATCTTGGGGCCAACTTCGTACGCCTGGCCCACTACCAACACGATGAGCACATCGTGCGCCAAGCAGACCGGCTCGGCTTGCTGTCGTGGTGTGAGCTGCCCGTGTATTGGGGCATCGCATTCGACAATGACTCGGTGCTGGCCAATGCGTTGCAGCAAACCAACGAGCTGGTAGTGCGCGACCGCAGTCGAGCGTCGGTCGTTCTGTGGTCGGTGGCCAATGAGACCCTGCCCGGCGACGAGCGCACCGCGTTCCTGACTGCGCTTGTAGCTCGGGTCAAAGAGCTCGACCCAACCCGGCTCACGACGGCAGCCCTGTTGACGTTGCCGTCGAATGACCCCGAAGTGCATGTGACCGATCCGCTGGGGGCGGTGATCGATGTGGTGGCGATCAACCAATACCTCGGCTGGTACTACGGCAACCGCCAAGAGCTACCCGAGGTCGAGTTCACCACTGCGTTCGACAAGCCGATCGTGTTCAGTGAGCTCGGCGCTGGCGCCAAGGCTGGTCACCACGGTGGCGAAGACGAGATCTGGACCGAGGAGTTCCAGGCTGCGGTGTACCACGCTCAGATCGCCATGATCGAGAACCAGACCGAGTGCGCTGGCATGTCGCCGTGGATTCTGAAGGACTTCCGCACCCCCATGCGGGTGCTGCCGGGTATCCAGGACGGTTACAACCGCAAAGGCCTGTTCTCCGAGGAAGGCCAGCCCAAGCTCGCAGCCGAGGTGCTGCGCGCGTTCTACGCCAGCAAAGTCCCCTAGCTATAGCTGATCCATCGTTTTTGGTCTTCGCACTTCACTAGCCAGCGAGAGTCGCGGTCCAGATTTCTTCAGGTGGCCATCGACGAGCCCACGCAGCGTCGAAGTACGAATAGCGCTCGGGGCCGCCTTGGTCCTCGTTGGGCGCGTACAACTCGACGAGTCGATCGACGGTGAATCCATTTGCGGTGAGCAAGTCGATCCACTGGCCATGGCTGAGCGCGAACTGCACCCCTTCGGTGTCGGGAAACGTCACGCTGCTGACGTCGCGTTGGCTCCGAAGAAGCGCAGTTGACGTGGGTTCGTCTTCGAAATCAGGCGCCGCCATGCTCATCATTGCGGACCACGTCAAGAACACGAGCTTGCCGCCCGGCCGAAGCACGCGGCCCGCTTCGGGAATCCACCGAGAGGGGTCGCACCACAGTGCCGCGCCGTACTCGTTGATCGCAACATCGAAGGAGTCGTCGGCGAGCGGCAGGCGTTCTGCATCGGTCCACACCAGAGGAAAACGGAGGGCGAACTCACGCTGCAGGACCTGCGCTGAGCGCAACTGACTCGATGAGTTGTCGACGCCGACCACACTCTTGGCGCCAGCTTGCAGACACCAGGCCGACACGTAGCCAGTGCCGCAGCCGAGTTCGACGACATCGCAACCATCGAGTTCGGGAAGCACCCGCACCTGAGATTCGGGAATCGCCATCTCGCCCCAATGCGGCTCGGCAGCCCACGAACGTCGGCCACGCTCGATCCAGTTCGGTGCGTCGTCATCCCAATTGGTGCGGTTCGCCTCGACATGGTTTGGTGCCGCAAAGTCTTTGCGCATGACATGTTCGGTGTAGCTAGATCCGTTGTCGAGTTCGTCGACCGAGAGCTCGTCGGTCAATACCCACCCACAGGACTCGTACATCGCGATCGCTGGCGTATTGCCGACGATGGTGTGCAGCTGGGCTTGAGCGTGACCCGCTTGACGAATAAGCCGCTCGCCGACTTCGAGCAGTTGTCGACCAAGTCCTTGGCGGTGATGGTCGGGATCGATGAACAGGTGGATCAGCTCATTGCCGTTGACCGTTGCGTGTCCAACTGGCTGGTCAGCCTGGTCTACCGCCACCACGGTGACGAACTCAGATTCCGGGTCGAGCCAGTGCCGCCATCGCTCGACACGGGGCGCAATGACCTCCATCACCTGTGGGTCAACGAGCGGCGCAAACGCCTGGATCCAGCACGCATAGTGATAGTCAGCGATGCGCTCGGCATCGCTGGGAACAGCCCATCGCAACGATGCCGTCGGTTCAGCCATGCCCGCAGTCTCGCGGATTAGTCATGCCCGGGCCAACGTTCGCTACCACCCGCTGGTAGGGACATCAGGCGGGGCGGGTGGGCCATTCGATGCTGACGTTGACGCCTCGGTGATCGCTGGCTTGGATGCCGGTAATGGGCTCGTTGGCCACGACCTGGCAGTCGAGGACTCGACCCGCGTTACCGGCGCGGCGAAACGGATCGCCGACAAAGACGTAGTCGATGCGCTTGCGGTGAATATTCAACATGGCTGAGAGCGGATGGGTGCGCCAGTCGCTGGTGTAGCCCGGACTGTCGTCGCCTGCGACCGCCCAGGCATCTTGGAAGAACGTGGCCTTGTCGTTGATCACGGTCAACCCCTTGAGGAAACGGACCTCGTCGCTCTCGGGTTCGGCGTTGAAGTCGCCGGTCAGGATCGCAGGCATAGCGACGCGCTGCGCACCAAGTGGCTGGTGAGAATCGAGGTCACCACGAGTGTGGCGAATCAGCTTGTCGATCTCGAGCACTTGCAGCCGACGGTGTCGGCCGTGTTGAGGGGCTGGCGCCAGGTGGGTGGTGAAGATGTCGAGTCCAGCGGTCCGGGCATGCACGAGTTCCCACGGCATCATCGCCGGCATCGGATCTTCGGGATCGTCGGCAGTGCCGAGCGACCACGTGTTGGTCTCGTCGATCGCCCACCGACTCAGCACCGCAGAGCCGAATCGAAACGTGGGACCCTTCTCACCCCAGCCAGAAAACGGATGGCCGCCAAAGACGAACTGATACGTCAGGCCCACTGCGCCGAGCTGATCGACGATCCACTTGGCTGTGTTCGTGTCAGCCGACTCTTCCCATACCTCTTGCAGACACACCACATCGGCATCGGCCTGCTTGATCTGAGCCACAACTTCGTGACGCCGAGTCTCCCAATCGGGTTCGAAGAGCGAGCCGACATTGAGCGTCATAATCCGAAGCACAGCGCCGACTGTAGAGGTTGGGGCGGTCCCGCGTTGTCGTAGCCTCAGGCGGTCGCACCGTCGGCAGCCGCGAGACTGGCCCGGACGATCTCGTCGTTCCCAGCGCGCACTGCTTCGTCGAGCGGCGGCAGGATGAATCCCCACAGTGGCAGCGTGAAGCCGCTGAGCTGCCACGCACCAAGGGGGCGGCCAAGGAACCACACATGGAAGTGGGCGCCACCATCGCCCCACCGGTTGAAGTGCACTCGACCAACGCCACCGATTGCCTGGATTGCTCGCTGCATGCGCAACGTCATCACACCGAGTTCGGCGGCATCGGCCTCGGTGAAGTCGCCGAAGTCTTTGTGCTCGACGGTCTGCAGCATGTAGGCCGGGAACGGAGCAGGACGGTCAGGGCTGAAGTTGATGTGGGTGACCTCCCACGTGCCGTTTGACCAGACGCGCCTTCGTCGGGCCCGAGGCTCGTCTTCGTGGCCAGGCTCGCATCCGCATGGTGGGCCTCCCGGGTCGCCATCGCGAACATGATCGTGCGACTCAAACGGGCGCACCGTCTTGACCTGCAGCTCGCCCTTGAACGGGAAGTTCGGCCATCCCGAAACAGCGTCCGCGTCGAGGTCGGTGAGGAAGTCGTGTCCAAGCCGAGGTTCTGCCATGCCCAAGCCTTGCACAACGTGACGAACCGAGTCGTTTACGTTTGGTCTGCCATGATGAACGCGGGCGCCAAGACCAACCATGCAGCGCAGAGGTCGGGGCGCAGGGGATAGCAGCGCACAGATTCGAGGAGCTGGCCATGACAGACACGACGACAAGTACGACTGCGGCCGAGTGGCACAAAACAGTCTGCATCCTCTGCTCAGCGAACTGCGGAGTCGAACTCAAACTCGACGGTCGCGAGATCACCCGAGTTCGCGGCAACAAGTCCCACGTTGCCTCGCTTGGTTACACGTGCGAAAAGGCCCTTCGCCTCAATCACTATCAAAACGGCATGAAGCGCCTGCAGTCGCCGATGCGTCGCGAAGCCGACGGCAGCTATACCACGCTCGACTGGAAAGACGACTATGCGGGCACGCCCTGGCACAAACACGTGCCGGCGAAGCTCGAAGCGGTTCTGGCCTAGCGGCAGATTTCTCTCCAAAAAGAAAGCGCCCCATCGGATTCCGAGTACCGATGGGGCGCCTGAATTCAGCCCTTGCGGGTTGAACCAACCGCAAAACGTAGTGCATGGGATGCACTCCCTGGAATACACATCGCCACACCAGCTATAGACAGCGGCCTCGGCACGGCGTGTGGACTGCAAACGCCCTCATGGGCGAACTACGGTGTGGAGGTGCCGCCATCAACTGCCCTGCTCGACCCGATCTGGTGGCAGCGCGACCCCCAAGACCAGTACCGCGAACTGCTCGCCCACCCTGGGCTGTGGCGCGACGAGCAGAGCGGCTACTGGTGTGTTGCTCGTCACGCCGACGTGCTTGAGGTCGAGCGCGACGCTGGTCGATTTTCGAGCGAAGCGCACTACCGGGTTGAACCGTCGCCGGGCGAGGCCACCATGATTGCCCAAGATGACCCGGATCATCTGGCGCAACGCCGCATCATCAATCGCCGATTCACACCCCGAGCAACCCGAGATCACAGCGACCACTATCGGTCCATGATTCGCGGCATCGTCGATCAAGCAGGAGCGGCGCATGCGGTCGACGGGTCGATCGAAGTCGTCGACTCGCTCGCCGCCCAGTTGCCATGCCGGGTCACCGCCGAACTCATCGGCTTCGGCCAAGAACGCTGGCGCGAGGTCAAGAGCTGGTCGGAACGCCAGATGCGGATCGACCGGCGCTTCGTCGAGCCTGCGGTGCTCGACGACCTTCACGCTTCGATGCAGGAATGGGCCGAGGTCATGCAGGAGCTTCTTCCCGTCCGTGCCGCGTCGCCCCGGGAAGATTTGTTCAGCGACTGGCTCGGAGCCGGGCTCGACGGTCTGACCATCGTGCAGGAGACCGGGCTGATGATCGCAGGTGGAGCCGAGACCACGCGCACAGTCATTGCGCACGGGCTCCATGAACTGACTCGCCACCCAGACACATGGGAAGCCATGGCCCAGGACCCAACGCTGATTCCAGGCGCAGTCGAGGAACTCATTCGATGGGTCACGCCACTGAACAACATGTTCCGCCGAGTCACCGTTGACACCCAACTTGCCGGAACCGAACTTGCCGCCGACGACCGAGTCGCACTGATCTATCCCGCAGCCAATCGCGACCCAGCCGTCTTTGACCAGCCAAGTGTCTTCGATATCGGCCGCACTCCAAATCCTCACTTGGCCTTCGGGCACGGCACCCACTTCTGCCTGGGCGCAAATCTGGCTCGGGTCGAGCTGCGACTACTACTCGAAGAGCTGACCCAGCGCTGGACCAACCTTGCGGTCGTAAGCGAACCCGACGTCGAGGCAAACATCTTCGCCCGGGCTGTGCACAGCTTCGACATCACGTTCGACCTTCGTCCTACCTGACCGGCGGCCGCGATCATCGATAGTGCACGCGCAATCACCCTCACCTAACCTGCCATCATGCACGTGAGCGACGAGTTGCGCGAAACCCGAGCCAACGTGACCAGGGCCGCATTCCGGTTGCTTAACTCTGTGGTCGAGCCGGTCGTCAAGAAGGGCGTGGCCAATCCGCTTCCCGTCGGCGCAGGTGCAGTGATACTCGAAACAACCGGCCGGGTGTCGGGCAAGACGCGTCAGGTGCCGCTGCTTGCGTCGAGAATCGGCAGCACGCTCATCGTGAGCACCGTGCGCAGCGACTCGCAATGGCTGAAGAACATCGAAGCCAACCCCGCAGTCTCGGTATGGCTGCGCGGGAAACCTCGAGCGGCCCGAGCCGCAGTTACTCGCGGTCCGCTTAACGTGGTGGTGCTCGACCTGGTCACGAGTGCCACGAACTAGCCAACCGATCCATCGAGCGAGGGCTCAATCATGAAGCACGTACTGTTTGGGCGCACCGGCCTCAAGGTCACGGAGCTCTGCCTGGGAACCATGACTTTTGGTTTCCAGTGCGACGAAGCCGAGTCGTTCGCCATTCTCGACGCGGCATTCGAGGCTGGCATCACTTTCATCGACACCGCCGACTTCTATCCAAATGGCCATACCGGCGAGTTGCTTGGCGACACCGAGCGGATCATCGGCCGGTGGATGGCGGCCTCGCCCGGTCGCCGCAGCGACGTAATCGTCGCCTCGAAGTTCTATGCGCCCATGGGTAAGAATCCGTGGGACTCGGGAGCGAGCCGCAAGCACATCATCGCCGCAGTTGATGCATCGCTTGCGCGCCTGCAAACCGAGTATCTCGACCTGTACCAGATCCACTTTTGGGATGCCGACACGCCGCTCGACGAAACACTCGGTGCGCTCGACGATCTGGTGCACGCCGGCAAGGTGCGCTACGTCGGTTGCTCGAACTACCTGGCGTGGCAACTCGCACGAGCGATCGGCCGCAGCGAGGCCCGAGACATCGTGCGCTACGAGTCCGTCCAGCCTCGTTACAACTTGTTGTATCGCAACGCCGAACGCGAGCTGTTCCCGCTGTGCGAGCACGACAACGTGGCCGTCATTCCCTACAACCCGCTCGCTGGTGGTTTCCTTACGGGCAAACACAAGGGTGTCGACGAGTTGACCGCAGGCGGACGATTCGAGCACGGTTCCCAGGCCGAACGTTACCGCGAGCGCTACTGGGACGAAGACAAGTTTTCGGTGGTCGAGCGCATGAAGCCACTAGCCGAGTCTGCTGGTATCTCCATGGCCGAGATGGCGGTCGGTTGGACTCTGGCAAACCCAGCGGTGACAGCGCCCATCATCGGTGCGAGCAAACCATCGCAGCTCGCCGATGCGATCGCCGCCGCCGAGACTGCCCTCGACCCAGACCTCAAGGCACAACTCGACGATCTCACGTTGCAGTACCGCATCGTCGATGCGCTTCGCTGATGTCGCGCGGTTAATTCGGTGACGAGCGCAGAAAGCCGTGGGACTTCCACCCGGACCAGCCAGACGGGACACTGAGCAGTGGAAGAGTTCGACGATCCGACCGAAGCAACCGACGGGGCCGAGACAACGCCGCCGAGTGAACCCGCTGCCGGCGAACTGAGTTCATCGGCTCTCTTGCAGCAACCGCTGTCAGCCTGGCCGCCAGTGGATGCAGCGATGCCGGAACCTCCCCCGAGTTACGAACCCCCACCCACCAGCTTCGAACCACCCACCAGCTTCGAACCGCCCGTCAGCCCGGCACCATCGGGCCCGACCTTCGTTGCCCCTGACGGCGCCCCCGATGCGGCTGCGCACCGACCCTCCTTTCAGGTTCCACCTCCACCGACTGGACCGCAGGACCTCTACCGAGCGCCGACCCCGCCACCCGGTAGCCAGTCCACGCCACCGCCACCACCTGCTGGTCAGTTCACGCCACCGCCACCACCTGGCAGCCAGTCCACGCCACCGCCACCACCTGGCAGCCAGTCCACGCCACCGCCACCACCTGCTGGTCAGTTCACGCCACCGCCGCCGCCACGGCGCCCTGGTATGGGACCACCGCCACCACCACCCGGAGGAGTCGGCTACAGCTATGAAACCGGATCGGGGCCCGGAAACAAGTCATCGGTATCGACCGCACTCATCATCATCGCAGGAATTGCGTTTGCCTTGTCGCTCCTGCTGGCCCTGGGCGCAGGCAACACGTCGACCAACAACGTCGCCGGGACCATTGGCTATGTCCTCGCGGGAATCGTCGTCTGTGGCGGCATCAGCCTGCTGGTCTGGAAGTTCGCAAGCCCGAAGGCGGGCGCAATAACGCTGCTCGTCCTGTCGTTGCTGTCTTCGTGTAGCAGCCTCGGGGTCATTGGCAACGAAGTCTCCGAGGACCAAGAGATCATCGAAGCCGTCGAGTTTGCCATCGAGGAGTCCGGCGTCGAACGGACAGGCCCGCAGACCTTTGTCGCAACTCGCAGCGAAGAGCGCTGCTTCGAGGACCAAGGCGTCACCCCCGAAGACATATTGCTCGCGTTCACCGACACGTCGGTCGAAGGCGGCGATACTCAAATCCGCATTCTCGACGCAACTCTTGTCTGCGCGCCTCGCGTGATCGATGACCCCACGTTCATCGAGGACTTTCGCATGTCATTTTCGGCTGGCTTGGGCACCGAGGTCACCGTGCCCGAAGTCCAGTGTTTGCTCAACTTCATCATCGACAACAGCCCCTCTCCCGGTCGAGTTCTGGCTGGCGAAGACGTGCCCCTGCTAATCGAGAGCAGCGAGCTCTGTCTGAGCCAGGACGTGCTCGACACCGTGTTCGGCGTGCCCGGAACCGGCCCGCAGGTCTACGGCGACGATGCCACATTCGACCTGCTGTATGACCGATGCACCGATGGCAGCGAACCAGCGTGCGATCTGCTGTACTCACGATCGTCGATCGGCAGCGACTACGAAGCGCATGCCGAAACCTGTGCCGGTCGCGTCGCAGGAAGCGACTTCTTCTGTGTTGCCGGAATCGAAGACAACAACCGAGACGGTTTCGCCGACGACGACTCCCCTGGATTCCCACCAGTAGCGCTGGCATGCGAAGCAGGCGACATGATCGCGTGCGACTTCCTCACCACAGTGAGCCCGCTTGGATCCGAGGTGTACCGCGTCGGCGAGACATGCGGAAATCGATTGGTCGTCGCGGCGGTTCCCTGCCTGACCCGGTTTGGAGAACGGGCCGACGAGTAACGTCGCTGCCATGGGCAACGACGTGAAGTTCGGCTGGCTGTCGCCGGTCATCGGCAATCAATGGAGCGACCACAAGCCAATCGTGATCTACCAAGAGCGCAACATCTTGCCGACTGCGCTCGAGCACTTCGACTCGCTCTGGATCGCCGATCACTTCTATGGCTTCGACGCCAAGACCGATCCGTTCATGGAAGCATGGACCACCCTGACCTGGCTAGCCGCCAAGTTCCCTGACGTCATGCTGTGTCACCATGTGCTCGGCCACGGGTATCGCCCACCTGCGCTGACCGCCAAGATGGCCGCCACCCTGCAAGTTCTCTCCGACAATCGGTTCATCTTGGGAATCGGCGCAGGCTGGCGCGAAGCCGAATACGAGGCCTACGGCTACGACTTCCCGAAGCCGTCGGTGCGATTCGCCGAACTCGACGAGATGTTGCAGATCTGCAAGCTCATGTGGACCCAAGACGAGCCCTCCTTCGATGGCGATCATTTCTCGATCGATGGTGCATCGGCACCACCGTTGCCCGAAGTCGTTCCCCCGATCTGTATTGGTGCGTCAGGAGAAAAAATCGGTCTGCCGCTTGCTGGCCGTCATGCCGACATCTGGAACGGCTTTGCCCGAGGCGACGACGACGATTGGCGGCGCAAGGTCGAGATCGTCAAGTCATCAGCGGCCGACGCAGGCCGCGATCCCGAAGCAATCGAAATCTGCCAGACAATCGAAAAGGCACTGCCAGAAACCGACGCCGAAGCCGCCGAGATTCTCGAACTGCTCGAGCACAAGCGAGCGCTGGGTGTCACCTACTTCGTGATGGACTTCGGCAATCCCTCGACCCCGGAGCATGTCTCGCGGTTTGCCGAACAGGTCGCAGCACCGCTTCGAACCGGCTGACACCAGAGCGCCACGGCGCTGCCTAGTGCGCTATCTCTTCTGAATGGACTACGACTGAGTGCTAGCTTTCACTAGCAATAACGCGGTGGCGCATGCGGGAACAACTAATTCACGAGGATGCGATGGTTACAGACGACGATGGGAACACGCGGGTTCTGCCGTCGGGCCTCGTCACGTTCGTCTTCACCGATATCGAAGGTTCAACCCGCCTCTATAAGGCGCTCGGCGAGGCTGCGGCCCAGCAGGTATTCGATCACCACAACGAGCTGATACGAGCATCGCTGGAGCACTTTGACGGTCACGAAGTCCACACCGAAGGCGACTCGTTCTTTGCGGTCTTCGAAGATCCGGATAATGCGCTCGCAGCCTGCATCGACATGCAACGTCGGATCGCAGCCGCCGTCTGGCCCGACGGCGGCGACGTCCGCGTCCGCATCGGTATCCACTGCGGCTTAGCCGCGCCCCGGTTCGATGACTACATGGCGCTTGCAGTACATCAGGCTGCCCGAGTCATGTCTGCGGCAAACGGTGGCCAGATCCTGATCACCGAACCGATTAGAGAACGCCTCGACGACACCAGCCAGATCAAATTGGTGCGCACCGGCGACTTCCGGCTGCGCGACTTCGACGGCGGGGCCGCGCTCCATCGGGTCGACAGTGCAAGCTTCCCGGTAAATGACCGCCCACCGCGGGCCACGCCGGCCAATCACCACAACTTGGTGCGGCGACTGACATCGTTCGTCGGGCGCAGTGCCGACGTCGTAACTGTCAACGGGTTACTCGCTCCTGGCAAGGCAGTGACGCTTGTTGGACTCGGAGGCATGGGCAAGACCCGGCTCGCGACCGAAGTTGGCCTCGAAGTCGCCAGCGACTGGGAACACGGGGTGTGGATGGTCGAACTCGCCGAAGTCGCCGACCCTGACCTGATCGCCGAAGAGATAGCGCTGTCGATCGGCGTGGACTCATTAAGCCCTGGCGACCGCTGGGACGACGTTGTCAACTTCATTGGCGACAAGACCATGCTGATCGTGCTCGACAACCTGGAACACCTGGCTGATGCGTGTGCCGAGCTCGTGCCAGCTCTGATGAGCGCATGTCCGCACATTTCCATTTTGAGCACAAGCCGAGAGTCGCTCAGCTGCCAAGGCGAAGTCGTATACCGACTCAAGCCACTCGATCTGACGGCCGGCTCCGACGACCCGACCGAGTTGCCGTCGGTACAACTCTTCATCGACCGGGCCTCGGCGGTAGCGGTTGACTACGGCTGGACCAACGAGGCGCTCGCCGACGTCCTCGCCATCTGCCAGCACCTCGATGGCCTCCCACTGGCGATCGAGGTGGCGGCCGCGCAGGTCGGCGTGCTGCAGCTACCCGAGATTCGCTCTGGCCTCCGAAACCGGTTTCGACTACTCCGCAGTCGCGACCGTGCTCTTCCTGCTCGCCAGCGCACGATGGAAGGTTTGCTCGGCTGGAGTTACCAACTCTTGACCGAAACCGAACAACGAGCGTTTCGACGATTGGCGGTGTTCGCAGGCAGCTTCTCGATCGACGCAGCCGAGGCAGCGTTGGCAGGCGACGGCATCGACGGCGACGACGTTCCTGAGCTGATCTGGTCGCTTGTCGACAAGTCGCTCATCGCAGCGGATCTCAGCAATGCGGCGACCCGCTACCGGCTTTTCGAGAGCGTGCAGCAGTATGCAATGCGGCTGCTCATCGACAACGACGACCCAGTCCGCGGAGCGATCTCACTCGGCACCTGGTTGCTCGACCTCGTCGCCCCATGGCATGTCAATGACCGTCGCTGGCTGGGCGATGTCGCAATCGAGATTGCAAACATTCGGTCGGTCGTCGACCTTGTCTCCGACATTGAGGCCGAATTAGCACAACAGCTCATGTGCAGCGTCGGCCGGTATCACGACTCGGTCCAGTCCTATTTCGCAGCGATCGAGACCTTGAGCGATGCGGCCAAGTCTCTGACTCAGCAAACTCCTTCGCGTGTGGCAATGCTGGCGCTCCTGGCAGACCTGATGCTTCGGACCGGTAACACCGACGAAGCCGCATCCGTCCTCGACGAAGCCGCTGCTACCCAAGCCGTTGTTGGACCGCCGGCCTGGAACGACGTAGCGGTCCAGCGCACCGCGGGCGAGTTGGCGAGCCGCACGGGCGACTTCAGTCGGGCATCGGAAATCGCAATCGAGGCGCTCGATCAGGACCTGTCCCTACTCGGCGAAGCACGCATGTGGAACTTGTTAGGCATCTCGCGGTTCGCTAGTGGTGATCAGGCGGCGGGCTTGTCCGCCTTCAAGCGGGAACTCAACTTGTACCAGCAGATCGACAACGCCCCCTACATCGGCAGCGCCCATGGCAATGTCGCCGAAGCAGCCTGGCGCATGGGCGACTTTGGTACTGCGGCAGCTCACCAGAGGTCATGCCTGAGCGAAGCATTGGCGCTCGGACAGCAAGTGCTCATTGCCTATTCGTTGATCATGGCGTCGCGTTTGGCTGGAGCCACTGAACGGTGGAGCGACGCCTTACAGCTCCATGCCTGTGCATTTACTCTGCTGGAGAGAGCCGGGCACCAGCTATACGACGATGACAGCGATGCAGCGCAGTCCACGCATAACGAAGCACAGAAGCACCTCGACGCGGAAGCCTTTCGCAAGGCCAAAGACACAGGACAGAAGATGTTAGCAGTCGACGCAGCGTCGCTCGCCACAAACATCTTCGACCTGGTGGCCCAAGATTGCAGCAATGAGCTCGTTACATGACAACCGAAGACCAAATCACATCAGGAGCAGCGATGCCGAAGAAGAAGCAGACGACGCCACCGAATGGCCCCGTCGGGCCTTGGAACAACCGAGTCGAGTACGGCTCAAGCGGCGATGCATTCCGCCCGCGTGAGATTCTCTGCGGTGGCGGGCCCATGAAGGACGCGGCAGTAGCTGCATTCCAGCGCCTCACTGATGCCGAGGTCACCGAAGAGCTGATTACCGACGGCGAGTACCGGCTCGTCGCCGATCGTGACTTCGATATCGAATTGGTGGTCGCCCAGATGCGTCGGCTCGGCTTCTCGGTAGACCCGAACCACGTCTTATTCGTACACGGTGGTGCCACAAGACAGAATGGCTGCGGTCACGGGTGCACCTGCGGCGGCGCAGGAGCTATGGGAGCCAACCCATTCTTCGCCAGCTCAATGGGAGCCAACCCATTCTTCGCCAGCTCAATGGGAGCCAACCCATTCTTCGCCAGCTCAATGGGAGCAAGCCCATTCTTCGCATCACCGTTCTTCGCATCCCCATTCTTTGCATCGCCGTTTTTTGCCAGCAAGTATCAGCGGTCGGGCGAACAACCAAGCAGCGCCCGTCCCGCCATGGCGCCCGAGAACCTGCCGGTTGCGGCCCTGCCTGTGGGAGCAGCGCGCGCCTTCGTTCTCGACACGGGGCTCGCACTTGACCTGCCGCCATTTCTTAATACTGGCGGGCACCCGAACACCGATCTAGGCGATCGCGACGAAGCCGACGAGTCAGGCGATGGCTTCCTTGACCCTGCGAGCGGGCACGGCACGTTCATCGCTGGCATCATTGAGCAACTCGCACCGGGGCAAGATGTGCGGGTCGCAAGGGTGCTGTCTACATTTGGCGACGGCGACGTCGCAACCATCGCTGGTCGGCTCGATGATCTACGAACGTCGGGTCTAATCACCAACCAGACCGTGATTAATTTGTCGTTCGGCGGTTACACCGACGACGACATGCCAACCCTTGAGATCGCCATCAAACTGGTTCAGGCAACCGGCGCCGTGGTGGTTGCGTCGGCCGGCAACGACGGCGTTTGTCGCCGCACTTATCCCGCATGTTTGCCAGGCGTGATCAGCGTTGGCTCGATCGAATCCAACGGCCGTGCCTACTACTCGAACCATGGCGATTGGGTCCGCGCCTGCGCACCCGGCACCGATCTGACCAGCGCATTCTTCAACCGTTACAACGGTGCCATGCCCGGAGTGCCAGACACAGACCCACCGATTGACTCCGATCTTTACGAAGCGTGGGCAACCTGGACCGGCACATCGTTTTCCGCCCCTGTGGTCACCGCCGCACTGCTGCGCCATATCGCTCTCACGGGAGGGACAGCCGAAGAAGCCGTCGCCTACGTCATCGACAACCCAGCCCTGCTGCGTTTTCCGGGCCTTGGGACGATCGTGAACCTCGCTCCGGGTATGTAGCCGAGCATCGGTCGGTACTAGCTCCGGCGAGTTTCGAGAGCCAGTTCTTTCTGCACACCGACGCGGTGGACACCATCGGTTATGGCGCGCTATTCAGTGCGTTCACTATTGCTTTTGCCGATATTGGCTCTTCCTCAAGCACCCGGTTACGGCGTTTCACCTCCCGCAGCTCTTCAGCCTCTTTCTCGGTCAGCCCGGGTCTGACACCGTCATCAATGTCGGCCTGCTTCATCCAGTTGTAGATCGACGCCTCGGAGATGCCGAAGTCATCAGCCAACTGAGCGAACGATGTGTCGCCCTGACGCGCTAGACGAACGCCGTCATCGCGAAACTCTTTCGGATATGGCTTGCCCATGATGTCCATCCTTGCCGAGACCGAAGCCTCGAAATAGGAACATCAACGCAACCAGGGGCAGACCCCAGACTGAGCGAAAGGTCGTTGAGTTCTAGGCACCAGCCAGAACACGTTGTGCAGTGTGCAATCTCGATGGGAGCACGAGCAGCGCCCTGAACTACAGTCGGCGAATCAGTCACCGAGTTCAGGGGGAACTTCATGGGAGAGCTTGACGGGCGCGTTGCCTGCATCACCGGCGGCACGCGCGGTATAGGCCGGGCAATAGCCGAAGGGTTCTTGGCCGAAGGCGCCAAGGTCGTCATCAACGGGCGCACCCCGTCTAAGGGCGAAGCGACGCTTGCCGACATGAACGCCGGCGACAACGCTCACTTCATCGCCGGCGATGTCACGCAGCAGAGTGTGTGCGAAAGCCTTGTCGATCAGACCGTCGAACACTTCGGCCGCCTCGACATCATGGTCAACAATGCTGGCGGCGGCGGCGATCCAGCCATGCTCGCCGACATGACCGACGATGCGTGGAACTTCGTCATGAACTGGAACCTCAATCACCCGTTCTGGTGCACCCGGCGAGCACTCAAGTACATGATCCCGCAGCAGTCGGGTCGTATCATCAACGTGTCATCGATGTACGGCAAAATGGCCATCCCAGGCGTGCCGCACTACATCACCACCAAACACGGACTCAACGGCATGACCAAAGCCGTCGCCGTCGAGGTCGGCGAAATGGGCATCACGTGCAATGCGCTTTGTCCCGGTGGCATCGTCACCGACGTCATGGAGGAACAAGGCCCCGGCGCCGCAGCTGCGATCGGTATGGAGTTCGAGGAGTTCCTCGACATGATGGCGGCGCCTACCGCAATCAAACGCCTCAACGAAGTCGAAGACGTTTCACTCGTCGCAACGCTGCTTGCCTCCGATGCTGGAGCCGGTATTACCGGTTCGCTTATCAGCATCGATGGCGGCACGAGCCCCTACTAACCGCCGCCGCACCGCACGAGAAAGAGGAACGAATCATGGGAAAACTGGATGGAAAAGTAGCGGTCATCACCGCTAGCACCCGAAGCATCGGCCGTGCCATTGCCGAGAAGTACGTGGCCGAAGGCGCCAAGGTTGTGATCAGTAGCCGCAGCGCCGACAAGGGTGCGACCGCGCTCGAAGAAATGGGTGCAGGCGACAACGCACACTTCATTGCTTGCGACGCCACTCAACAGGGTGATGTCGAGGGCTTGATCGATGCCACCGTGGATCACTACGGCACTGTCGACATCGCGGTGCTCAACGCGGGCGGCATCATGAACGCTGCGCCCATTGCCGAGATGACCGACGAAAACTGGGACCACGCGCTGTCGATCAACCTGAACCACACGTTCTGGGGCATGCGCCGAGCGCTGCAGCACATGCAACCCAAGCAGTCGGGTCGTATCATCGCCATCTCGTCGGTCGAGGGCAAGCTCTCAAAGCCCACCATCGGCCACTACTCGAGCAACAAGCACGCCATCAACGGATTGGTCAAGGTCGCGGCGCACGAAAACGGCACCCAAGGAATCACGGTCAATGCGATCCTGCCCGGCCTGGTGCTGACCGACATGTTTCATGAGACCGGCCCGGCCACGGTCGAGGCCATGCAACTCGAAGGCGGACTCGACGCGCTCGCCTCGATGTTCTCAGCCGGCTCGGCAATCAAACGTCCAAACACCGTCGAAGAGGTTGCCGCGGTTGCCTTGATGCTCGCTCGCGACGAAGCCAAGAACATCACCGGTTGCCTGTTCCCGTGCGACGGCGGGACCATGCCCTACTAGCGTGGTCGTGACGAGCACGTAGACCTCGACTCAGCGCAGCCGGTGGCGCTCGCCAGACAGCTGACACTTCGCATATGCTTTGGGTCGTGTGGGCCACATTTCATAACCGCGCGACGGCTACAGGCCGCCGCTGCACGACCCGGCGTTCGATGCTCGGCACGTCGTGAGTTCTGCTTGCATCTATGCGATCGGGCCTGTCACGGTCACGACCGCAGACGCTCCGCCGCCCCATCTGTCCAATTCGATTCGCCGCCTGATCGCCCTGCTCGCCGCTGCGGGACCTGATGGCATTGCCCGAGATGCCATGGCATATGAGGTCTGGGGTGACCCACTTCCCGAGTCGTGGAAATCGGCGCTGCGCAACCGGATGACCCGGGCCCGCAGAGTCTTAGGCGCCGACGCCATCGTCAACGACGCAAGCCGTTTCACGCTTGCCGACCACGTCTACGTCGATACCTGGCATCTACTGCAACACGACCTCGACGGCTACGGCTCGCGAGCCGATGAGTTCGGATTCCTCGACGGCGATCCTTTCGTCGACATCGATCCGTCACCGCTGCTGCAACTACACGCCACGCGGGTCGCCGAAGCACGGGCCGCGCTCGTCGAAACGGCGGTGGCCCAGGACCCCCACCTGTCGCCTCGATCGATTCAGGGGCTGCGTGACTATCACCGTCGACACCCTCTCGATCCCAAGGTCTCTCTCCACGCCGTCGAGGTTCACCTTCGGATCGGCGATCTCGCCACGGCAGGTCAGCTCGTCAGCGAGATTCGCGCTGCAAGCGCCGAAGCTGCGTTGGGCTCAACTGTCTGGGTCAGCGAGCTCGAACAGCTTGTCGCACAGCACCCAGCGATGCCATCGACGACTACACCGACCAATGTCTCAGCAGAACAACGCGAGGCAGAGCCCCGCGCCGAAGAGCAACACGAGGCAGATGCCCGAGCCGAGTTGTTCGCAACCGCAGCGCGCAACGAAGAGTGGAGCGTCGCTCTCGAGATTGCAATGCATGGGCTACCTGGCGCAACGCGAAGTGGCGGAGACCCGTCGCGGCTTGCACTGCTCGAGGCAATCCCACTCGACAAGCTGGACCCCTCTCGACAATTCTCTTACTGCATGACAACAGCGCAGTATCTGATGTTTGCGGGCCGCGAAAGCGAGGCACTCGAACTTTCGATCGCGGGCGCCCAACTTGCATCGAATCCCGACGAGGAGATGGTTGCGTACCTGACCGCCGCGATCGTGGGTGGTTCGCACGACGAACGACTTCCGCTCCCGCTGCCTGATGCATTCGACAAGTCTTCGAACGAAACAGTCACCATGCAGTCGCTCCAGGTCGCAGTCATCAGCCATCTCGAACGAGCCTCCTTTGCCGAATCAGCTGCGCTTCATCGACGCTTCGACCTACTGGTCGAGGCATCGGCAGACCCCTATCGCCGATGGCATATGCTGCTGCTTGGGGCGATGGCACTCTTTGTCGACGGCCACCTCGACGCTTCAGCAGACGCCGCCGTGAAGGCATGCAAATACGCCAAACTGTTCGGCATCGCCGACGCGAAAGAAGCCCTCGTCGGCCATCTGGCCAACGCCCATTGGGCTCACCCCGGGTTCGCCGTACCCGATGGCCTCGACGGCGAAGATCCAAGCGATGCGGCACCCCAGACCAGCAAACCGCTGTTGGCGGTGGCGGCTGCTTCTCACGATGGCGGCCGTTCGGTGAACGAGTTCATCCGAAGCCACAACTGGCAAAGCCGTTCCTTCTTTTCGTTTCCTGCAGTCGTGGTCGCGGCACCATTTCTCACCGATCCAGAGCTGCGGCGCCAGATTGCACAACGGCTGACCACACGCTCCGACACCTCGGTCATCTGGGGAAGTGGGGTGATGCACCTCGGTCCCATTGATCGAGTCCTCGCTCAGCTCGTCGAGCCGGCTACCGACAAACACGAACATCTGCTGGCTGCACAGCGAGTAGCCGACGACCAACGCACACGGCTGTGGCAGGTCATTTGCCGACTCGACCTCGCCGGTGCAACGGGACAAGACACCTACCGCCACGAGGCCAGTGAACTCGCAACGACGGCCGAACTACGACAGTTGCTACAGGAGTACGAGGGTGTCGTCGAGCGCCTCGCTGTGGCCGACTAGTGACTGGTCGCTCATCGCCAAACGGCGGCGCCATCAGCGCCAGCACTAACCTCGGCGAGATGAGCACTCCTTGGCGTTGTTTACGGGGTCCCGTCCAGGTCGCGTACGCAGTCGACGACGTCGAGGCCGCAGCCGCATCGTGGGTCGAGCGTGGTGCTGGGCCATTCTTTGTGCGTCATCACATCGATGTCACTGCGAGCCGAATGCACGGCCTCGACGCAGCGTTCGATCACTCTTCGGCCTATGGCCAATGGGGCAACATGATGGTGGAGCTGCTCTGCGAGCACCACGACGATGCGACCCGAATCGGTCCCAAACACGGCGTGCATCACACGGCGTTCTTCGTCGACGATTTCGCCACTGCGCAGCGTGAACTCGTCGACCATGGCTGGAGCGAAGCGCTGTTTGCCCAAGCCGGAACAACGAGCTTCGCCATGCACGACGCCGGCGCCGAGCTAGGGCATCTGATCGAAATCTACGTCGATAGCGAAAGCTTGCTGGACTTTTACGCAATGGTTCGCAACGCCTCGACCGACTGGGACGGCAGCGATCCAATACGGGTGATCTGACAATTCTTTCGGTCTTCGGGAACCAGAATAGCCGTCACCTTCGTCGTAAGAGGCATGACTCACTCTCGTGCCTCCATCACCACTCCGGCGCTCATATTGCGCCGCCTGTTCATTGCGCTGTCGACGCTTGCGTTGCTGGCAACCGCGTGCGGCGGCAGCGGCGACCCCGCTGACGGCGCCGTCGTCGCAGCGCAACCAACAGCACCCAGCGACAACACCAGCCGCGGTACGAGCGACGCCGACACCGATACCGATGGCGCCGATACCAATGACACCGATACCAATGACACCGATACCAATGACACCGATACCAATGGCGCCGAAGGCATGGATGACGCTATGGATGACGGCGAGGCGATGTTCGACGAAGGGGCCAACAGCCCATCTGGACAAGCCGAGCCAGCCCCAACGGTGCCAGCACCATTAGGTGCAGGTGCGAGTGAGGCTGCAGCCGACTCCGACGAGGCAATGGACGGCGAAGGGAACAGCACCGGCGAGCTCTCACAAGACGACACCAGGACCAACGACGGCGACGCCGAGGGTCTTTTCTCGCAGCCAGCTGAAGACGACGACGAAGCACTCATCGAAGCACCTGACCCCTCCCGGCTCGAAGACAACCGCTTTCAGTTCTACGGCTACCGCCAGTTCATCGAAACCGACGAGGATCCGCTCTCGACCTTCGCCCTCGATGTCGACACCGGTAGCTACACCGTGACCCGTCGCTGGCTCGCCGAAGGCACCCTTCCGCCGCCAGAGTCGGTGCGAGTCGAAGAGTACGTGAATGCATTCGATTACGACTACGAGGTCCCAAATCGCGGTCTCGAGATCAGTGTCGACGGCGGGCCATCGCCGTTCGACGACGACAACATCCTCGTGCGGGTCGGCGTGCAGTCTGAGATCATCGCCGACGGCGAACGCCCACCAGTCGCCCTGACCTTCATCGTCGACACCTCGGGCTCAATGGATAGAGATGACCGCCTCGGACTGGTCAAGGACTCCCTCGAGACTCTGGTCGACGAACTCGAAGACGATGACACCGTTGCCATCGTGGTCTACTCGAGCAACTCTGGCGTTGTGCTCGAGCCCACTCCCGTGCGTGATCGAGGACGCATCTATGACGCCATCGAATCGCTGACCCCCGGGGGTTCAACCAACCTCGAGTTGGGGCTTCGTGAAGGCTACGCACTCGCCGCCCAAGCGTTCCGCACCGATGGCGTGAACCGAGTCATTATCGCCAGCGACGGTGTAGCCAACGCTGGTATCACCGGCCAAGACGCCCTGGGTGGCCTGATACGTGGCTATGCCGACGAAGGCATCCAACTCGTGACCGTCGGCTACGGCATGGGCAACTTTAACGACACGATGATGGAGCAACTCGCCGACAATGGCGACGGCTTCTACGCCTACATCGATACCGAAGACGAGGCTGAGCGCCTCTTCGGAGACGAGCTGACGTCGACGCTGATCACCGCAGCGCTAGATGCCAAGATCCAGGTCGAGTTCGATACCGATGTCGTCGATGAGTACCGCCTGATCGGCTTCGAAAATCGTGGCGTTCGAGACAACGACTTCCGCAACGACAACGTTGATGCTGGCGAACTCGGTGCTGGACACCAAGTGACGGCGATGTACGAAGTCACCCTGCGCCGAGGTGTGTCGCTCGAAGATCGTGGCGACATCGGCGAAGTGTTCCTGCGCTGGGAAGACCCTGACACCGGCGACGTGATCGAGGTCGACGAAGACATCGATCTGCGAGACGTCGCTCCATCATTTGGCGAGACCGCCATCGACTTCCAGCTGGCAACCGTGGTCACCGCGTTTGGTGAAGTGATGCGAGACAACCCCTACGCCGACGATGTCGACCTGACGAACATCTGGGTCGAGGCCGAACGAGTTGCCGAGCGCATGAACAGCGACGAGGTCGAGGAACTCGTCGGGATGCTGGAACAAGCTCAGCGCCTGAACTTCTGATCACCCCACGGTAGCTGCAGAGCGCTGGTTGCGGTTCGCGAGTGCGGACCGCAGCTGGCGCTGTTGCGCGTGCGCTCTAGCTAAGCGGGGCGAGCTTGGAGGGGTCGAGTGCGAGTTCGACGGCCGAGCCCGGGGCTATGGCCAGATCGTGGAATGCTCGCCAGGCCGTTCCGTCGACGTCGATGAGCAGTTCGAAGCGGTCGCCCTGGAACGCACAGCGGGTCACCACGCCGTGGCGGTCGCCCGACGATTCGACGACGGTCACCGCGTCGGAGCGAACTGCAAAGCGTGCATCGTCGTGCTCGATGATGGTGTCGTGACCGACGAATCGAGCGACGATCTCTGTTTGTGGGTCCCGCCAAACTTCGGCTGGCGTGCCGACGCGTAGCAGCTCGCCCTGATGCATCACGCCAATGGCGTCGGCCACACCGAACGCTTCATCCTGGTCGTGAGTGACATACACCGCTGTCTGGTCCAGCTCTCGCAGCAGCCGTGAAAGCTCGGCGTTGAGTTCCACTCGACGGGCCCGATCGAGCGAGGCCAACGGCTCATCAAGCAGGAGCAGATCCGGTTCGGGGGCCAACGCTCGAGCCAACGCAACTCGTTGGGCTTCGCCACCGGACAGGCCTTCGATGGGTCGGCTGCCGAAACCCTCGAGCCCAACCAGTTCGAGCAGCTCGTTGACTCGGGTCTCCTGGTCGCCACGGGCTCGCCCGGCCATCTTCAGGCCGAAGGCAATATTGTCGGCAACCGAGCGGTGCGTGAACAGCGCGTGGTGCTGGAACATCAGCCCGATACCGCGCTGGTGGGTCGCGACATCGGTGATCGTTCGCCCGTTCCACACAATCGAACCAGCTTGGGGCTGCACGAGACCAGCGACGGCTCGCAGCAACGTCGACTTGCCGCAACCACTGGGGCCCACAAGTGCAAGCACTTGGCCAACCGGCACGTGCAGCGACACCTTGTCCACCGCCACCATCTCGCCGTAGCTCACTGTGAGGGCGTCGACATCGAGGCCGGTCACAGGACCGCACCGGCTGTCGGATGGAAGCGGTCGCCCAGCATGACAACCGCAGTCGTCACGAGCATCAAAATTACCGATAGCGCCATGCCTTGACCGCGCAGCAGGTCGCCGGGCTGACCCAATAGCCGTTCTATAGCGAGCGGCACGGTGGTTTGATCGGGTCGACGACCACCAACAAACGAGGTGGCGCCAAACTCGCCCAAGCTGATAGCAAACGCAAACCCGACACCGGTTGCGAGCGCCCGTGCACCAATGCGCAGGTCGATCTCTCGGCGCACTTGTGCTGGCTTCGCGCCCAATGTGGCAGCAGCTTCGCGCATAGCCGGGTCGACGGACCTCAGCACGGGCACTACCCCGCGCACAACAAACGGAATGGCGATGAGTGATTGAGTAATCGGCACGATCCACCACGAACTGCGCAGATCCAGCACACCGCGGTTCAGAGAAATCAACACACCAAAGCCAAGCGTGACCGCCGACGTGCCGAGCGGCAACAACATGCCCAGATCCAGCAGCCGGCTTGTGAACCGGGTGCCGTGCACGATTGCAAGCGACGCCAACGCACCAATGATCATGGCGATACCCGCAGCCGCAATTGCGAACCCGAGCGAGTTCTCCAGCGCTTCGAGCGCGGTCACCGGCACAAACCGAACCTTGCTACCGAGTGAGCGATAGTGCACCAGCGAATAGCCGGCGCCGCTCGACAACGAGCGTTCAATCAACACCATCAGCGGCAAACCAAGCAGCAGCGCGGTGCCCCAAACGGCGGCACCAAGGCTGGCTCGCTGCCGGCCGGTGCGAGGCGCGATCGCTCGGTCGCCAACAAGGCCTTGTCGACCCACCGCCCGACGTTGTAGCCAGCCATTGACCATCACGAGTGTCACCACCGCAGTCATCTGCACGATCGACAATGCCGCCGCGTTCGGAATATCGATCAGCGTGACCGCATAGCGATAGATCTCGGTTTCGATACTGGAGCGACGAGGGCCTCCCAGGATCAAGATGATGGCAAACGACGTGAAGCTGAACAGGAAGACAACCGACGTCGCAGCCAAAATCGCAGGCCGCAGTCGCGGCAGCGTGACTTCGCGAAAGGCCCGCCATGGCGAGGCTCCGAGGGTGCGGGCGGCTTCCTCGGGCCTGCGATCGAGCTGGGTCCAGTAGCCACCAACGCTGCGCACAAACACCGCGACATTGAAAAACGCATGCGCCAGCAGGATGGCCCACACGGTGTGTCGTAACCGAAAGGCGCCCGACTCGAGCCCAAAGCGGTCCATCAGCGCAATGAACGCGCTGGCCACAACCACGGTCGGCAGAACGAATGGCACCGTGACCAGGCCACGAGCGAGGCGGCGACCTCGAAACGTTCGGTTGGCGATGGCCCATGTAAGCGGCACGGCGAGCACCGCAGCCAACACCGTCGACACCGCCGCCTGCCATATGGTGAACCAGACGATCTTGAGCGAACGCTCTCCGGTGACGACACCGAAGACTCCGTCGGCGTTCTGACCGAGGCCCCGCACGAGCAACGTGAGCACGGGGTAGGCAAAGAAGACGGCAACGAAGGTCGCAGGTACCGCGGCGAGCGCGGCGCTGCGAAGTGTCTTCATGAGGTGATTGTTATCAGCCGAGGACGATCTCTACCCAACGTTGGGTCCACTCGGCCCGGTTGGCTTCGATCTCGGCCGGCGACAAGGTCGCTGGGTTGTCGGCCAGTTGACCGAACGAAAGAAACTCCGGTGGCAGCGCTGCTTCGTCGTTCACCGGATATACGAACATGTTGAGCGGGATGTCTTCTTGGAAGGCTGTGCCCAGCATGAAGTCGATGAGTTGCGCCGACGATTGGGGGTACTCGGTCCCGGCCAGGATGCCGGCGAACTCGATCTGTCGGAAGCAGCTGTCATAGAGCACGCCAGTCGGCGGCGTGTCAACCGGTGGGTCAGCGAACAGGACCTCGGCCGGAGGGCTCGATGCGTAGCTAGTCACGATCGATCGTTCGCCGCCGCCGGCAATGAACTCGCCGTAATACGCATCGTTCCAGCCGCTGGTGATCGATACGTCGTTGTCGACGAGCGACTGCCAATAGTCTTCCCAGCCGTCGCCGTATGCCGCGATTGTTGCCAGCAAGAACGCGAACCCTGGCGACGAAGTCTCGGGGTTTGCGGTCACGAATTGGCCAGCATTGACCGGATCGATCAGGTCATCGAGCGTTGCTGGAACACCACCCGGCAGCGAGTCGGTCCAGTAGTTGACGCACACGTCGCCGTAGTCGATTGGGGTGACACGGTTCTGGTCATCGAGCTGCAACGCAGGATCGACCGAGCCAAGTCCCGCAGATGCGTACGGCACGAAGAGGTCAGCGTCGAGGCCCCGCTGCAAAAACGTGTTGTCGATACCGAACATGACATCCGCAGTTGGGTTGTCTCTGGTCAAGATTGCGCTGCTGACCAGCTGACCAGCGTCGCCGCCTGCAAGCTGGGTGACTTGGATACACGTCTCGTCGGTAAACGTGTCGAACAAGCCCTCGGTCACGAGAAACGAGTCATGGGTTGCGAGCGTGATTGTCGGGCAGCCCTCGCTTGCTTGTTCGGCCGAGACGCCGGAGTCCTCGACCCGGTCAGCGTCGTCGCTTGCGCCGCACGACGCAGCAACCAAGCTCACGAGCAAGGCAACAAGCAGTGCACGAATAGGTGTCTTCACAGGATTCCTCCGCTGGCATTATCCAGATCAGGTGCTCGGGTCGACGAAGGGTTCGTCCTCTCAGCCCAGCGTTACCCGAGCTCCCCGTTGTTCAGTTGACTACTCACCCTACCGGGCAGTACGTCTGCTTCGCGGCTAGTACGTCTATGGACGGACTACCGATCGGCACGCAGAAGACTAGAAAGCAGGCTTTCGCGCCAGCAAAAAGACAGACAACCAGCGGGAGCGCAGCGAACCGCGACGGTACGGACTACCCGTCGAGATGCGCCAAGACGGCGTCGATCGCGAGTTTGTAGCTGGCGACCCCGAAGCCAGTAATAACGCCAACACACACTCCGCTGAGCAGCGAACGGGAACGAAACTCTTCCCGTGCGTGCACGTTAGTCATATGGGTCTCTACCACCGGAATGCCGCAGCCGGCGATTGCGTCACGGAGCGCAACGCTGGTGTGGGTGTAACCACCAGGGTTGAAGACGATGCCGTCGGCCCAGGTCATGGCTTCTTGGAAGGCATCGACAAGATTGCCCTCGACGTTGGATTGGTGATCGCGCAGCGCCGCGCCGCGTTCGCCCGCATAGGTCCGAAGATCGGCCACGATGTCGTCGAGCGAACGGTTTCCGTAGACTTCGGGCTCGCGCGTGCCGAGCATGTTGAGGTTTGGCCCGTTCAGCAACCCAATCTTGCGCATGGACAGAGGTTAGTCGTGTTCAATGCAGAACTCGGGACGCTGCCGTTCGCTTCGCTCACTAACCGAGTTGCTCGCTGGCGCTCACAACTCGCGACTACAACTCACGTCAGCTGGTCAGGCGCCGTTCGCTTCGCTCACTGAGCGAGTTGCTCGCTGGCGCTCACACCTCGCGACTACAACTCACGTCAGCTGGTCAGGCTCCGCCGAGTTGCTTCCTAGCCGTTGGGATTGTAGAGGGAGGGCAGGCTGCCTTCGGTCATGACGCTGATCAAGATGATCGCACCAACGACGGCAAGCACTATGAGTGCGCCGACGATGTACCACTGCATTCGGGCCTTGCGATTGGCTTCGAACTGCGCCTGCTTCTTCTCAGATGCAGTCAGCTTGGTGCCGCGCCTTTTGGCGTGTGTGTTACTCATGTTTCAAACCCGTAGTTGTGGCGAACTTCCTTCTCAGTCAATCAGATTATTGCGTGCAATGGGATTCGGGAACCTCGGTTTCTAAACTCTGCCATATGTCCCAACTCTCGGGGGACGGCGATTCGTCCACATCTGCACACCTGATCGATATGAACAACATCGTGCTGACCGGGTTCATGGGCACCGGCAAATCGACGGTCGGGCGCATACTTGCGCGACGCCTCGAGATGGAATTTGTGGACACCGACCAGATGATTCAGCGGCGTCACGGACCGATACCGCGTATCTTCGACGAACAGGGTGAAGCCGGGTTTCGAGACATCGAACGAGCGATCGCCACCGAGCTGTCGACCGACGTGGGTTACGTGATCTCGACGGGTGGGCGATTCATGCTTGACCCACACAATGCGGCGCTGCTTCGCCCGGGCAATCGCATCTTCTGCCTCGTTGCGGACACCGAAGTCATCATGGAGCGAGTGATGAGGCGACGTTCGAGCCGGCCCATGCTGGCCGGGCCCGATGCCCGCCAACGAGTCACCGATCTCATGGCCGAACGGGCCGACGGGTACGCCCAGTTCGAAGCGGTCACGACCGACCAGCACCATCCAAACCAGGTTGTCGACGACATCATCGAACGGTTGCGGACACCGGCAGCCACCTAGCCCAGGTTGTTCGTCAGCGGGTTGGGCGGCGTTCTTTTCGAGGTTGTGTGGCGGCGCTGGGTGTGAGACGTGTTGGGGCGCGTGCGGTTGGTAGTACACGTCGCCGGACCGGGCATTAGCCGGGACGGTGTTCGGTGCCGACGCCAGCGGTGATGAAGACGGCAGTGCCGTCGCTGGCTTCGTTGGCCGTGTGCCATACACCTGGGGGATTGACGATGTACTCGCCGGCCTGGAGCTCGACCGTGACGTTCCCGCCAGCCAGCTCCTGGGTGAAAGACAAGACGCCAGCGGTGCACAGGACGACCTCGGCACCGTTGGGGTGCATCTCCCACATGCCCCACGCACCAGCGAAAGTTGCGGTCGAGACCAGCCGGGCCTCCTGTCCGTCTCCCTCATGACGCTCGACATATCCGACGTACCAGGCCATGTCGCCGGTGAACGTTGGCTCGACCTCGGCGGTTGCGCCAAGGCCGAGATGGACGGGGTTCGTTGCCAGGTTCTGCACTAGTTCGCTCATCACAGCAGTGTGGCACGGGCGCCCCCGTACCCGCTTGAACGCATAGAGGCTGAGGGTCGGCCCGGCCATTCTTGGCGTGACCAACCTCGGCGAGCCGTTTCAGCCTTTGGCAAACAGTTGCGCGAAGCGATCGGTCGAGATGTTGCCGCCTGAGATGGTGACGGCGACTACTCGGCCCTCGACCGGCACTCGGCCATGAATGATTGCGGCGAGTGCGCTCGCGCCGCTGGGTTCGGCCACGACCTTGAACTGATCGAACAGAAACCGCATCGTGCGCACAATCTCCTCGTCGGTGACGGCCAAGAAGTCGGTCGCCAGTTCGTTGTTGATCGGCCATGTCAGCTCGCCTGGTGCCGTGGTTTGTTGACCGTCGGCGATGGTGACCGGCACATCGATCGTGACCCGCTGTCCGGCGGCACGCGATTTAACATGGTCGTCGCCCGCCGCAGGCTCCACGCCGTAGATGGCGATCTCAGGATCAAGATGTCGGGCAATGGTGGCGGAGCCCGACAGCAGACCTCCGCCCCCAAGACAGACGACGATGGTGTCGATCTCGGGCGCATCGGTCAGCGCTTCGTGCATCGTGGTGCCTTGCCCCGCCATAACGAAGGGATCGTCGTATGGCTTGATGAGCGCACGGCCCTCGCGACTGCTCAGCTCAGCGCCGATCACTTCGCGACTCTCACGATAGCGGTCATAGGTGATGACCTCGGCGCCATATCCTTTGGTGGCCGCCACCTTGTTTGCCGGCGCGTCGGTCGGCATCACGATTTTGGCCGAGACACCGTGAAGTCGTGCGCCTAGCGCGACGCCCTGCGCGTGGTTGCCCGACGAAAATGCCACAACGCCAGCTTCTTTTTCGGCATCACTCAGGTTCGCCACTGCGTTGTAGCCGCCTCGGAACTTGAACGAGCCGGTCCGCTGCATGTTCTCTGCCTTGAGCAGCACTCGGCCGCCAAGCTGTTCGTTCAGCCGCCGAGACTCGAGAAGTGGCGTGCGATGTGCGACTCCATCCAACAATTTCGATGCGGATACGACGTCGTCAGGAGCAATAGCGAAGACCACAACCGCGATCGTAAGCCGTGAACGTGTAACTTGGGCCACTCTTATTGCTGCTCATGACAACGGCACCACCTATGCCGCCACACGCCCGGAAATCCTGATCGTGGGCGGTGGCATGCACCGCAACCGTGCGTTGGGGGCGAACCGGCCGCCTTTTCGCTGCGCCCGCCTTGGGACCCTGACACGCACCGTTGCAATCTCACTCCAACCCGAGGACTGTTTCTATGATCGACGATCCACTTTTGGCCCTTGCCGCTATCACCTCGGTAGCTGTGCTGTGCCAATGGGTCGGGGCGCAGCTGAAAATTCCCTCGGTTCTCTTCTTGTTAATCGCCGGTGTTGCGCTCAGCCCGGTACTCGATCCCGACGAGATCTTCGGCGAGCTTCTCTTCACCGGCGTGGGTATCGGTGTAGCCATATTGCTCTTCGAAGGCGGAACCGGTCTGACATGGCGAAACCTGCAGCGCGGGCGGGCAACCGTGATCCGATTGATCACCGTTGGTGCCTTGGTTTCCTGGGTCGTCGGCACCGTTGCGGCACTCCTCTTCCTCGACGTCAAGCCCGAAATCGCCGTGCTGATGGCGGCGATTCTGATCGTCTCTGGTCCCACTGTGGTGATGCCGTTGTTGCGAGTGGTCCGACCGCGCGAACCCACCGGCTCCATCCTGCGATGGGAGGGCATCTTGATCGACCCGGTCGGGGCAGGTCTGGCCATCGTTGTCCTCGACGCGATCATCTCCGAACGTTCCTGGCTGCGGATCTTGGTCCGAGTGGCGACGACCTTTGGTGCTGGTTTACTCGTCGGCGCGATTATTGCTGGGTTCGTCGTCTGGGCTCTGTCGCGCCATCTGATCAACGACCACTTGCACATTCCCGTGACGCTGGCAGCGATCATCGGTGCCGACGGCGTGGCCAATGCCCTTCGACCCGAAGCTGGATTGGTTGCGGTGACCTTGCTCGGCATGGCATTCGCAAACCAGCGATTTGTGTCGGCTCATCACATTGCCGAATTCAATGAGAACTTGGGTGCGTCGGTGCTCGGCGTGCTCTTTGTTGTACTAGGCGCGCGAGTCGAGATCAGCGACATCGTGGCCAACCTGCCAGCGAGCGCTGGCATCTCTGCCGCGCTCATCTTGATTGCGCGACCTTTGACCGTCTTGTCGTCGACTCTCGGCACGAATCTCGCCAATCGCGATCGATGGTTTCTGATGTCGCTCGCGCCTCGGGGCGTGGTGGCCGCGGCGGTGGCGTCATTGTTCGCGCTCGAACTCGAACACGAGGGCATCGATCCCGGACCGATGGTGCCCGTGACGTTCACGGTTGTGATGCTCACGGTGGCCGTGGCTGGAACCACGGCACGGTTCTGGGCTCGCCGCTTCAAGGTGGCACGCCCCGAGGCTCGTGGTGTGGCGCTCATCGGCGGCGGTCAGTTCGGCTTCGACCTTGCCGACGCCCTCGTCGGGCTTGGCGTCTCGACGCTGCATGTGGGGCTGTCCGACGATGAGCTCACCACTGCGGCCGAGCACGGTCAACTCGCCTATCGTGGCCGGCTCGACAGCAGCGACTTCGACGAGACGGTCGACGCGGTCGGCATTGGTTATGCGGTAGCTCTGTCGGGCACCGACCATCTCGATGCGTATGCGACACAGCGACTCTCTGATCTGTGCGGGAGTGCAAACCTGTACGGGCTCGCAATCATCGAAGACGGCGAAGCAGCAACCCGTATTGGCCCGAGCAAGACCTTGCTTCCGGCGTACATCAATGCGCAACGGTTGCGGCAACTCACCGACGCAGGCGCAAGCGTCCGGGTGATCACCGAATCGACCGATGCCGAGGCCGAGTGGCTCACGATCTGTGCCATCGATGCCGAAGGCAACATAAATTTCGATGGCGCGACCGGCCTGCTCGACGAAGGCGAAAAGCTCGTCCAGCTCGGACCCATTCCGGCCGCCTTTGCCCAGGTCGACCCGTTGCCGCTGTAGCACCCTGTTGGCTTCTTTGGTTGGCAACCGACAACCAAAACAACCACCAGGACCGAAAACACACCCACCCCAGACAGCATTTTCGCGCCAGCGAAAAGGCGGACCACCGACAACCAAAACAACCACCAGGACCGAAAACACACCCACCCCAGACAGCGATTTCGCGCCAGCGAAAAGGCGGACCACCGACAACCAAAACAACCACCAGGACCGAAAACACACCCACCTCAGACAGCGTTTTCGCGCCAGCGAAAAGGCGGACTACTCAGGGACGAGCTTGGTTGTCGACATTGGCTTCGTAGTCGAGTTGCCAGATGTTCTTGCTCGCCTGCACCGCAAGCACGATGAACGCAATCAGGTTGAGACCCGCGATGACCGGGACGCCCCAGCTGAACACGTCGGTGCCAATGAAGTAAACGAACGTGTTCATGATGATGTAGCCGATGCGAATTTCTGTGGGGCCTATCCCGTAGTACGCGATCTGGAATTGGTTGGTGGCGGCAAACGACAGGAACGACACCGCCATCGTCGACGAACTGGTTAGTAGCAACACGAGAAACAGGAACTCAAGCCACTCGGCATCGACCAGGAACGAGTACGCAATGACTAGGGCGCCTTGGAAGACGAAGTCGAGCAAGTGATCCATGTAAAAGCCCCACTTCACGAGACCTTGTTGGCGATATTTGCCAAGTGAGCCATCGAACGAGTCGGTAAGCCATTGACCGGCCACTGCGACAGAAACGCCATAGAGCCACACCAGGTCCTTGGTCGCCAACCAGCCGAAGAGAACGGTGATCGCGGACCAAAAGATCGTCACATAGGTGAGGTGGTGACTCATGATCGGCTTGGGGACCTTGGGAATCCCCCAGTCGATGAAGCGTCGCTCTTGTTTGTGCAGCAGCGACTTGCCCTTCTTCTTGTCACCTGCAAACACGTCCGTCACAGTCGAGATCCTAGGTGCATCGCCCGGCCACGTGGATCATCACTCCCAGCCTGGCCGCAGGACCGCAGACCTGCTAGCCCCTCGGTGTCAGCGATCGAGCGGCAACCCGTGCCCCGAGCAGTGGGCACAAACTTGCGGCGGGCGCGCTTCGGGTTGTGTACCTGCGCCCCAGCTGTGGAGTTGGTCCGCAGCACTGCGACAAGACGACGGCGTCTTGCGTCTGTCGAAGCGGACCAGGCAGCTCCTATGACGCCACGACGTCGAAACCAGGAAGGACCATTGCGCTGGTGGCGGCTGATGCGGGTGCAGCGACAACGCTCGGAATCAGCGTCGATTCGAACGCAAATCCAGGTCGAGCAGACGTGCTGGCCTGATCGGCAGGCTCTGCGCTCGAGACCTCGACCGTGGGCGAAGCAACCAGATCGCTCACGACGGTCACGACCGGCTCTGGTGCAACATCGGCCACTGAATCGGCATCGGATTCAGTTGTGTGCCCGTCGGGAGTAAAAGCTGCGCTGGCAGTGGTGGCGGTGGGCCCCGGCAGGTACAGACCAGTCAGCGGGTGGACGGCCGCTGGCTCAGGCGGCGGCGTGAACCCAGCAGCCGCACGAGCGGGGTTTGCCCGCCCCACCGGACAAGCAAGGGCTGCGTCGACCGATCCCGGCTCCACAACGCTGGCTACAGCGACTTCAACGGGCACCGAGACTTGGACCGGTTCCGCTGCCCGAACCGCTGCGACGACCTGTGGCATGCGGACGTCGGCGGGCGCAGCGACGACAACTTCGACGACTTCGACGCTGGCAACTTCGGGGCCGACCACCTCGGGTGCGACGAGTGGGGCAACCGGCGTCGCCGAACCAGCATGTGTGGCGACCGGTAGGCGGGCCAATGTCGGTGCCGCCGTGCGGCTCGACACCGAGACATCAGACACGACTGTTTCGAGTCCCAATTGAACCGGCAGAGCTTCAAGCTCGTCGACGCCAACACGAGCCGTGAGCCGTAAGGGCGAGCTGGCATTCGGGTCAAGGTCCAAGAACGAGCTCAGGAATGGACCAATCGCGCAATAGGACTCGTGCTCGATCGCAAGCGTGTCCATCACAACTTGGTGAGCGCTCGATGCCAACTCACGAACATCGCTGCGCCCTGCGCGCGCCTTTTGGTGGGTTGAGATGATGGCTTCGATGCTGTCGTCGGGGGCCACGCTCATGACGAGACGTTCATGTGGTGGCAAGATCCGAGCGTCGGTGACCAGAATTCGGCTCTCTGCCAGCGACGAGATCAGTGTGACGGAGCCTGACGCGCGACTGATCGAGGCAGCCGTCAGGCGCGAAGGGTCGTGATAGATGTCAAAGATCGGCTCGGGGCTGGCTTCGGGATTGCGAATCGTTGCAACGGGGGCGAATCCGGGCAGCTTGGCTGCGGCCGGGTGGGCCTCATCGTCGCTCTGAAGCCGAGTAACCCGATAGCTGAATGGCTTGTCGACAACGGTACGCATGAAGCCGTAGTTCAGCGGATTGTTTCGCATTGCATGCCCAAGCCGGGCGAGCGAAATCAGCTGGGCAACGACGACTGCGGCAAGAAGTGAGCCCAGCGGGCCTTCGTCGGTGCGCCATTGCAGTAGTGCGTACGCCGCCAGCGTCACAACGGTGAAGGTTCCGGCTGTTTGGGTGGCTATCGACGCGACTATCCGGCGTCGTAGCCACCTCACGTGGCGATCCATGGGGTTCTCTATCGGACCATGAGGCGAGAAGTTAAGTCGCTAGACCCATTTCGGGCGGCGGCTTTTGGTCTGCCGGTGAAGACGGTTAGGCACAACGTGCACACGCCGTGATGCCCTCAGCGCAGAGTGACTTGTTCGGCCTGGGCCGCCAGTGCTTGGATCAATCCGGTGACGATGCCTTCTTCGACCGGCCCCTCGAACAGTTTTCCGGACCAACCGAGGCTGACGTCGACCGAACCCTGGATCAGCCGCTCGCACCGACCGTCGTCGAACGAAACCATTTCGATCTTCCCCGAGGCCTTGAGTAGCTGGGGGTAGTGATCGGGCACGATTGCGAACTTGCCCGATCCGGTTGCATTCAATGTGGTGCGCTCGACGAAGGTGAGTTTCTCGGCGTCGATGAAGGGCTCAGCGAGCGGCGACAGCTTTATGCTGACGTGATACGCCATTGCGATCGAGGTCTCGTCGCCGGCATTTGTTTGCTCGAACGATTCGAGCCGAGGATCGCCGACAAAGGGCAACCCTGCGAACTCCTCCCACGTACGACGTTTGTTGTACGCAGCCGCAACGGCCTCGCTCGACGCCTCGAATAGTTGGGTGACCGAAAAGTTCTTCACGCCCGTGCGCCCTGACTGCGACGCATCAGGAACGCTTGGATGACAGGTAAGTTATTCCGCCGCCCACGGCCAGACAACCAATGATCGCAAGCCAGAGCAAGGCGTTTATCGGCCCGTCGATCCAGTCAAGCGGTAGCCACTTGATGATGCGAGTGACCACGAAGAGCACTGCGCCCAGACCCATGATTTTTGGCCCCAACGGCACGCGCGCCAGCGGCGACGAGGATTGAGGTGCAAGTGACTTTGCCATAACCGAGACAACACTAGTGGTGCTCAGCCCATTCCTCGATGCTTCGGCTGTCGCTGTCAGCTTGCGTTGGCTGTCAGCCGAACAACCGGGGTCCACCCGCCCGCCCAGACCCGGAGGTCGACTACTGCACACCGTTGCCTATTTGCACCGCAGAAAACTGACTCGGGGGTAGTGCTGTTCTACCATCGCCTAGATGACAACGTTGTGGCTCGACTTCGCCGGAGCTGGACATGCTGCGAACGAGTCGATGAGTTTTGGCCGCAACGCCGAGCTTGCCCTCGACGAAGACAACCGGTTCATGCATCGCATCACTGGCGAGTTCCGGTGGAACGGTCTCGTGTGGTGGCTACACAACGTGGGCACGTCGACCCGACTGCTGGTCTTCGGCACCAACGGTGCTCGCATCGAGCTGCCGCCTGGCACCGAGTGTGCGCTGCCGATGCCCGCTGGTTCGGTGTCGTTCGTCGCAGGTCCGACCCCCTATCAATTGCTTTACCGGGCCGACGAACCAGTGGTCTCCGAACGTCCAATGATGGCACCCGGTGATGCCACCGTGGAGTTCGGTTCGGCGCTAACCGACCGCGAGAACATCTATCTGACGACGTTCGCGCTCAGTCGGCTACGCGGCACTTCGGTTGCGTTGCTGAGTTACGCCGAGGTTGCAACGTTGTGGGGCGTGTCAGAGAAGACCGTCGACAACACGTTGCAGCGAGTTCGCGGTCGCATGAAGCAGGCTGGCGTGCGCAACACTGAAACGCTCGAAGGTCTGGTTAACCACTTGTTGGCTCACGGCCGTATTGGCCTTGCAACCCTGCACGCCATCGAAGAAGCCCACCCCAACGTCCTTCCCGCCAACCGATAGAACGAGCCGAAAGGCGCACGACAAACAACCCGCCTGCCGGGACCGCTGACGACTCAGCTCCAGCAGCGTTTCGGCGAGGAACGAGCCGAAAGGCGGACTCCCCCCACTCCTGCACCTCGTCAGGAACTGAGATCAGGGCGGACGAGGATCTTGACGTGTTGTTCGGGGTCGGCGAGGTCAGCGAAGGCTTGGGGTACAGCGTCGAGGCCGACGTTGCCGGTGATGAGCTGAGCTCCGTCGATGCGTCCTTCGGCCAAGTTGTGTAGCGATGCTGCGAACTCTTCGGGTGTCCAGCCGAGGACGAACTTGAGCGAGAGGTGTTTGTAGATTCCGATCGAAGGTCGGAAGTTGTCGGGCGGTATGCACACGCCAGCAATGAGGATCTCGCTGCGCGGCGGCGCCTGCGCCATGACCTCATCGATCATGCCGGGTGTGCCGACAGCTTCGTAGATCACAGGCGGCGTTTCGCCATCGCCAGCTGCGCGCCAGGCGTCGACGATCGAGTCGGTCGCTGGATCAATCACCTGATGGGCGCCCATTGCGGCCGCAACACGACGCCGGGTCGGCGAAAAGTCGGCCGCGATGATCGCCTCGATTCCCGACGCAGCGAGCGAGGCAATGATGGCGAGCCCAACGGGACCAGCACCGACCACGAGCGCAATTCGATCGGGCGTCATCGACGACTCGTTGACAGCGTGCAACCCGACCGCCATTGGTTCGGTCAGTGCCGCAACCAACGGGTCAAGGCCATTGGGGATGGGCAACAGAGCGTCGGGGCTCAGCAACATCTGCGAGCTGTACCCACCCGGAAACCGGTTGTTGTAGCCAGGCACGACCCGACCCTCGGGCGTCTCGAGAAACGGCATCGCAGCAAACTCGTCACCCTCGGCGATCGACGTCACGCCAGCACCGACCCCGATCACCCGGCAGGACAGTTCGTGGCCCATCACGAGATCCTGGTCGGGATCAAAGCCGGAGGTGAAGCTCTCGACCCCAGCCGCCTGCGCGGCGGCGACCAAGTCATGGGCGTGGTCGACGGTGTGTAGATCTGATCCGCAAATGCCGCATGCAATTGGTTGGACCAGCACCTGACCGGGACCCGGTGCCAGATCGTCGAGATCCTCGACCACCATCTGACCCTTGCGCAATATTGCTGCTCTCACGGTTCGCCCATCGTTGGCTATTGGTGAACCGCAGCGTAGTGAATCAGTGAATCAGCAAGCTAGTGAGCCGGTGGCGCTCTCCAGCTGACTCCATGATCTGATTCGGGTCGCAGGTCGGTGACGTGCTGGGGGCGGTGACGAGACCGCCGAGGGTGAACACCTCGTTGTCCGATGCCAGGTCACCTGCTCGATCAAAAAGCTGCCGAAAGAGATAGGGCTGGCCAACAGCGTTGCTCTCGAGCCAGATCCTGGTCGTTCAGTGCGCGGAGAGCTTGCCGGTCGAGCGCGAGTGCAGGCGTTCGGCGTGGCGGTTCAGTCCAATGAACTCGGCTTCGATTCCTCGCTCGGCGAACTTGGCGACAACTGCGTCGAGTGCGGCCACGGCGCTGGTGTCCCAGATCCGGGCATTCGACAGGTCGATCTCGACCCGCTTCATCTTGACCGAGTCGTAGTCGAACGAGTGCACCAAGTCGTTGGTCGACGCAAAGAACAGCTCGCCGGTCACGTTGTACAGCCGCTCGTCGTTGTCGGGGTCGACGACGCTGGTCACATTCACCACGTGAGATACGTGGCGCACGAAGAAGATTGCCGACAACAAGATGCCTGCTCCGACGCCGTAGGCCAGGTTGTGGGTGAAGACAACTACGGCGACGGTTACGACCATGACCGCTGTCTCGGTGCGAGGAAGCGACCGAAGTGAATCAGGGCCGATGCTTCGCCAATTGAATGTGCCGATCGACACCATGATCATCACTGCGACCAATGCCGCCATGGGGATCACCTCGACGACATCTCCGAACACCAAGATCAGCACCAGCAAGAAGACGCCCGACGCCAGGGTGGAGAGCCGGGTACGTCCGCCGGTCGAGTGATTGATCATCGACTGGCCAATCATGGCGCAACCCGCCATGCCACCCAAGAAGCCAGTGGCGACGTTGGCCACGCCTTGGCCGCGCGCCTCGCGATTCTTGTCCGAGCCGGTATCGGTCATGTCATCGAGCATCTGGGCGGTGAGCAGCGATTCGAGCAATCCAACCAGCGCCAGGGTGATGGCGTACGGCAGGATTTCTTGGAACGTCTGAAAGTTGAAGTCGATATCGGGCAGTGCAACCCATGGCAGTGCACTCGGCAGCTCGCCCATGTCGCCCACGGTCGGTAAATCCATCTTGAGTGCAACCGCAACCGCCGTCAGACTCGCAATGGCAATCAGTGGCGACGGGACCGCCTTGGTCAACCGTGGCAGCAAGTAGATCACGCCGAGACCGATAGCGATGAAGATCATGTTCATCACCCGCTGATCGGTGGCGTCGCCTTCTTCATTCAACAAGATGTGTGGCACTTGAGCCAGGAAGATCAAGATCGCGAGTGCGTTTACGAAGCCGACCATCACGGTGCGGGGGACGAATCGCATCAACGTGCCGATGCCCAGATAGCCAAACAGCACCTGAATCACGCCGCAGAGAATAGTGGCGGCGAACAGATGGCCCAGACCGTGGTCGGCAACCAGGTCGACGACGACCAGCGCCATTGCACCGGTCGCGGCAGAGATCATTCCGGGTCGCCCGCCAGCGATCGAGATGATGATCGCGATCGAGAACGAGGCATAGAGGCCGACCTTTGGGTCGACACCAGCGATGATCGAAAACGAGATCGCTTCAGGGATCAGAGCTAGGGCGACGACCAAACCAGAAACAAGGTTCGTGCGAGGATCAACGAGCCATCCGTCGCGACGCGAGGCGGCGGGGCGCGCGGCTGGGGTGTCGGTTACAGCGGACATGGTGGACTTTCGACTGTGGGGGGAGCACCCGGTCTTGAAGAGCGGCGCGCAGCGCCGGATTCTACCGGGCCTTTTCGCCCAACGCCGCGTTACCGCCTGTCACATGTACTCATCGCTAGGTCTGTGTGCCCCCTTAGCGCTCGCAGACCTTCGGCGACTACGTTGAAGCCATGTCGAAAATCTCCCTCATTGCCAAGCTCCCCTGTGCCGAAGGCCAGAACGAAGGATTCGAGTCAGCCCTGGCCGACATGATCGAGGCCAGCAACGAAGAAGCCGGACTTGAGATCTACTCTGCGCATCGCGGCGAGGACAACAACTACTGGTTCTTCGAGCTGTACACCGACGAAGAAGCCAAGGCCGTCCACGGCAAAGGCGATGGTATGAAGCAGGCCATGCGTGCGATCGGCGCGTTCATGGCTGGCGCTCCCGAAGTCCACGTGATGACGCCGGTCGTCGCCAAAGGCATGGACATCTAAAAGCCAGTGTGACTTCCCCCGGTTGTCTTTCAGGGCGTTGGTGTGACACTTCGGCTGGGATGACTGCGTGGAAGACTTGGTCCGTGACTGAGACTTCCGCGATGAGTACCGCCGAGATTACGGCCGAACGTTTGAAGCGTAAGCGCCAGGTGGCGCTCGGCTACCGCATCTTTGCGAGCCTGCGATGGGGCGATCTGGGCGACGGACATATCACCGCCCGCGATCCTGAACACACCGACTGCATGTGGCTGCTGCGTTACCCGGTCGGGTTCGAGAGGGCCACGATCGACGATCTGGTCCTAGTGCGAGCCGATGGCACGACCCTCGACGGTCGGCCGATCAACGACACCGCGTACCACATTCACCACCCCATTCACGCAGCCCGAGATGCCGTGGTCGGCGTTGCCCACACGCACACGCCTTGGGGCACGCCGTTTTGCGCAAGCGGTCGCGGTCTGGAACCCATCACGCAAGAGGCCTGTCAGTTCTACAACCGGTGGGCGTACTTCGACGACGAGGAAGTACAGGTGCTGGGCCTCGATGGCGGCGAAAGGATCGCCACTGCCATGGGCGACAGCCAAGCCATGTTGTTGCGCAGCCACGGGTTGCTGACGACGGGAAGTTCGGTCGCCGAGACCATCGCAGCTTTCGTGACACTTGAGCGGGTTACCGAGGCACACATGAAGGTCCCCGACGCAGAGCCGATTTCTGATGCTGCCGCCCAGATCGCTCGCGACGATCTACTCGGTAAACGCTCGCAAGAACTCGCCTTCGAGTTCCTCGTCCAGCGTCACGTCGGTGACCCGGCGGTCGTCGGCTAGTGCTACCTCCGCGTACGTACGAGGAGCCGGCGCCGGCCCCGGTCGAGGGGGACCGGAGCCAGCGGGATCTGTATCGACAGGTCTCGTTGCTAGGTCGGGCTAGGCGACTGCCAAGAGGCGGGCCACCCGCAGCACGTCGAGGGCTTTGAACCGAATGTTGTCGCCGAGCTTGTAGGCCGCCAGCTTTCCGCCGTTGACCATCTCGATCATGTGTTGCTCGTCGACGCCGAGCTGGTCACATGTCTGGGCTGGGGTCAGCATGTCGATCGGGGTAAGGGACTGGCGCATGGTTCTGCCTCCACGGCATCTCGTTGGTGAGAACCACAGTGACAAGGCCCTTTCCCACCCTTTCCCCAGGCCCTTCCCACGCTTCTCCCATGTAAACCTAATCCGCAAAATTGTTGGAAACATGCGGTGGGAATAGGCAAATCGGCATCTGGGAACGAAGTCGGTGCGAAATTGGCGGGAAGCGTATTTCGTAGCGTGCGCCGATGGCAGAACTCTTCAATGAACCGGTCGGCGACTTCGTCTGGGGTCCAGAGCGTCGCATTGATCAGCTGGGAATCGCGGCGGCCTCGATGCTGCGAAGATGGACGGTTCAACTTGCACTGGTGCTCCTGGGCGCTGGCCTCCTCGCTGCGGCCGTCACCCTTGCATGACGGCATCGAGTTGGAAACAGCGCGGGTTGAGGTCTGGCAATTTCTCGACGCCGTTCATGGAACGAGTGTGGTGGTGGCAGATCCCGAGGACCATGCAGTGCGCATGCTCATCGCGGATGCATGGATGCGCGGATGGAGATGCAAGCCATCGATCTTGCGTTCGAGCATGCAGCGGGCATCGTTGGCAATCAGACCGGCTTGGTTCGCAGATAGCTGCGCAACTCCGAGGCCGGGCCCATTGCAACCACGACGACGGAGACAATTGACCGGACCCAGCGATGATCAGAGTGGCCACTCACGAGGTCGAAGCCGTGCGAGCTGTCGGCGACGCAGGTATGTCGTGTGCTTCGTCCAGGACTCAGATCGCGAGGCGCTTGCACGGGGCAGCGGCAACTACGGTCGCGGCATGCGCTTTTCTGTATGGCCAGCACCCGGACGCCCAGTCGACGAAATTCTTGACCTCGCAAGCAAGACCGACGATCTGGGCTGGTTCAGCTTCTGGTTCGCCGATCACTACATGACGAACTCGGGTAGCACCGATCTGGTCGAGGGCGATACGCACGAAGCGTGGTCGATTCTTCCCGCGATCGCGACCGTCACTTCACAGATGAGGCTCGGTCCGCTCGTTGCGCCGACCTCGGTTCACCATCCCGCGCTACTCGCAAATCGGGCGGCCACAATCGATCACTTGTCTGGCGGGCGGATGGTCCTCGGGCTCGGCGCCGGATGGCAAATCAACGAGCACCATGCCTACGGCATCGAGCTCGAAGCGCCGGGCACCCGAGTAAGCAGATTCGAAGAGTCGATTCAGATCGTGCGCTCACTTCTCGACAACGGGCGCACTACGTTCGATGGCGATTTCTACACGTTCAGCGATGCGCCCTGTGACCCGAAACCGGTCCAGGCAGCGCTGCCGATTCTGGTCGGCACCGGCGGCCCTCGCATGTGCCGCATCACCGCCCGCCACGCCCAAGAATGGAACACGTGGGGTGCTCCCGAAATGGCGGCCGGCCGACGCGCGACCTACACGGCTGCATGCGAAGCCGTCGAAGTCGATCCCGGCTCGTTGCACACCTCGGTGCAGGCAATGTTCTTCCTCACCGACGACAACGACAAGGTCGCCAAGATCAAAGCTGGCGATACGGGCGAACGGTCGATCGCGGGCAGCACCGCCCACATCATCGATCAGATCGGCCAGTTTGGCGACCAGGGTTTCGACGAAGTCATCGTGCCCGACTTCACCTTGGGTGCCACCCGCCAAGAGCGCTTCGACGCCTACGAACTGTTCACCTCCGACATCGTTCCTCACTTCGCCTAGTACGAGCCGAGACACATGGCGGGCCGACGCTAGGTGGCACCTGCCCGATCTCAAGTCATCGCCGGTTCTAGCAGCGCTGAGCAATCGCGCCGAGGAGCGCTCATCAGGTCGACCGGACGTTCCCCGGCGCGCTCCTGTCACGATGTGCGTGCAACGACCTCGTATCCAGGTTCTTCGGGCTCGTCGTCGGTCATCTCTGCGGGAAACCCCGGAGCCAGAATCTCAACCCCAACAGCATCTTCGAGCCTCCGAATAATGTTCGGTGACAGCTCACGGCTGCCGTAGCGCGCTTGGCCATCGGCGAAGATCTCGCACAGCAACGGTGACACCTCAAGCGGCACGCCGTGACGCTCGGCTATCTCCTGAAAGATGCCGATGTCTTTGCTTACGAGGTCCATCGTGAAGCTGATGTCGCGACTGCCATTCAGAATGACCTGGCTTTCGGTCTCGTGGACGAATGAGTTTCCCGACGAGATACGAATCGCTTCGTAGGTGGTACCGAGGTCCATGCCCGCCATCTTCGACACAACCAGCGCTTCGGTCAGGGTGATTAAGTTAGCGGTAGCCAAATAGTTCGTCATCACCTTGAGCATCGATGCTGACCCGAGGTCGCCGGTGTGCAGCACCCGTCGACCCATCGTGACCAAGATGGGAAGCGCACGCTCAAAGGTGGCCCGCTCGCAGCCAGCAAAGATGGCAATGTTGCCGGTCGCGGCGCGATGACAGCCTCCAGATACGGGGCAGTCGATTGGTTCGCCACCTCGTTCGGTCACGAGTGCGCCCAGTCGGCGGACTTCGGCTTCGTCAGTCGTGCTCATCTCAGCCCATAGCTGCCCGGGCCTCAGGGTTGACAGAATCCCGTCGTCGGCTTCGAGCACGGCGGCGCTGATAGCGGGGCTCGGCAGACAGGTGATCATCATGTCGACCTGCTCGGTCATCGTTGCCGGCGAAACACCCCAGGTAGCGCCCGCATCGAGCAACGGCTGAGCCTGCGTTCGGTCTAGATCCCGGACCATCAGCTCGATACCGTTGCGAAGCAAACTGCCCGCTAGCTTGGCCCCCACATTGCCAAGTCCTATGAATCCAACGCGCACAACGCCTCCCAGGGCTCTCTTGTTGACGGCGAAACTAGTCTTCGCTCAGCACCCACGCGTTGATAGAGACAGCGCAGCGTGTCACCGACCAACTGCGCGTTCCCGACGGGTAGCCGAGACAATTCGGGTCAGGCGAGTTTGACGAACTCAGCCCTGATGAGCATGGAGCGGCCGGCGACCTTGCCATCGATTGGATGATCGCCGTCGACCAAGTTGATGCCCTTGATTTTGGTGCCAGCCTTGAGGCGACCCGACTTACCGTTGATCTTGAGATCCTTGACGAGCGTCACGTCGTCGCCCCGAGTGAGCTGTTTGCCGTTGGCGTCGAGCACGACAACCGCAGCCTCGGCCTTGTTCCACTCGTGGCCGCAAGTCGCGCACTCGTGGTAGTGGCCGCCGTCGAGTAGATCGCTCATCGTGCATTGTGGACAAGCCAGCGTGTGTTCCATCAGGACTGTCTATCTCGCTATCGACGTAGCTGATCGTCAGTCGTCAGATGTACGCAAGCCCTCGACTGCGTTGGCGAGCAGGTCAACCAAAACCGAACGATCGACCTTCGACGACTTCAGTTCGGTGCTCGCCGCTGCGGTGGCGGTGCGCAGTTCGTCTACATGGTTTTGTGCCGTGCTCGAAGCCGCATCGATGGCCTGAAGAATGTCGGTTTCGGTGCTTCGCAGGTCGCTCGTGAGATCCTTGAGCGCTGCCGAACGCTCGGTCGACTCGTCGTCGACCCGGCTGGCAAGGTTGCCCAGTGCTTTGGAGCGGGTATCGGCCTCGGCGCTCAGCCGAGATTCGATGCCATCGAGTCGTTCGTTCATCTCTGCCCGCAGGTCGTCGAGCACACCCAACAACGCCTGTTCTAACGTGTCGATGCGATCGGCCGTCTGCTCCGCGTGGTCACCGAGCAAGATTGTCTGGAGTCGACCGAGGTCGTCGTCGCCGAAACGCGACTTGGGTGGAGCCACAGGTGGCAGGGTCGTTTCGTTCGTCTCGTCGCTCACTGCTTCGGTCACGTTGTCCACGTTGACTCCTCGCCAACACTCTGGCGCAATTGGTCCAATACCGCAGATGAGGCCGCTGTTTCCAGCACGATCTCTCAGCTGCACCCTAATTCTAGGGTGCGTGGCGTTGCGCGTGTGCGCGAAGCGATGCGCCCGCTAGTTTTCCAATTCCGAGAAGCCTTGTACAGGGCATCTTGGAACTGAAATGGGGTGGCCCTATTCCCGCCTTGGGTCACCCCTATTTCACTCGCCAGCGAGAATCATGGCGCGCGTGGTTTCGTGCTGAGGTCTAGGGTCTATTCCCTGGTGGAGATTGCTATGGCATGGCTCGAATCTTTTGCGGAACTCATCTCATCTGCTTGTGGCGCCCACGCCGTGGAGATTCAGGTGCAGTCTGCGCCGCCAGTGTCGATCCTGCATACATCGACCTCGTCACCAAGTCGTTCATCGGTCGGGTTTCACGACTCTGACTGGGTCGAACCACATCTGATCGATCCTGGCCGTGGCGCCGAGAGCGGTCCTGTGCTTGCTGACTGGGTCGGCGCCGCAGCCGTTGTCCCGGTCGTGAGCCCCCTGGCCGAGGTTGGCTGGCTGGTCGTTGCCCACGCCGAACGCGATGCTTTCGATCTGGACAACCTCGAGTTCCTCGTCAAGGCCGCAGAGTTGGTCGAGGTTCATCTCGATAGCCAGATCGGGTCCTATGAACTCGATCGGCTCGGCGCAGTGCTGCACGCGAACGAGCGCTCGCTTGCTGAACTACAAGCTCGCCTCAGACTCTCCAATCAAGAGCTCGAACAATTTGCATACATCGCTGCCCATGAGCTCGTCGCACCGTTGCGCTCGGTAGCGGTCTACGCCGAGGTTCTCTCGAACGCCCCGGCGGTGCAAGCCGAAACTGCGCCTGCGATCGGCAACTGCGTCACCGAGATTCGCTCGGGGGTTCAGCGGATGACCCAGCAGGTGCAGTATCTCCTGGCCCTGTCTCGAGCCTCACCAATGGGTACCGAGACCCAATTGGTTGACACCACCCGCACCGCCCTCGGCGCCGTCGACACGCTTACCGAGATGCTCGAAGATGCAGGCGCAACGGTCGACGTTGGCCAACTGCCCGACGTGTTGGCCCATGACATTCCGCTACAAAGCGTGTTTGCCAATCTGATCACGAACGCAGTCCGCTACCGCAGCCCCGATCGGGCCCCACACGTAGCTATCTCGGGTCAGAGCGACGGCGACAAGATCGTCATCGATGTCGCCGACAATGCGCGCGGCATCGCCGAAAACGCACAAGATCGCATCTTCATGATGTTCGAACGCGACGCCACCGACGGCGACGGCCTGGGTGTCGGGCTTGCCGTCAGCAGGCGTATCCTCGAGGGTTTCGATGCCTCGATATCGGTCCGCAGCAACGACCACGGTTCGACCTTCGTCTTGAGCTTCCCCGTGCCCTAGGTGGGTGTTATGGCTGACGGCTTTGCCTGGGCGGTCGGACAGATCGTTCAGGAAAGAGCTCGGGTCCAGATCTCGAGCGCAAGCAGATCGAACGCTTCGTCTACCCCGCTACCGCTGAGCGCACTGGTGCGAAACGGTTCCTTGGCGCCGAGGCCAGCAACGTGGTCCTGCACCCTGGACCAGTCCGGTTCAAGATCGGATTTGTTGGCCAGCAGGAGCTGCGCCACCATCGGCGACTGAACCGCAACGCGACCTTGCAACTCGATTGCCTTGGCTGCGGTATCGAGCCTGGTCGAGTCGAACACCGCAAGTGAACCAGTGGCGCCGCGCAGGTAATGATCGGGCACATCGAGGCCCTCGGTCTCGCCGTGCATATCCCACAACAACATGGTCACGTCGGAATCCTGCACCTGCACCTGTTTGCGGTCGACCTTGACACCCAGCGTCGAGTGGTAGTCCTCGGAGAAGATGCTGTGAACAAAGCGTCGCACCAGGCTGGATTTGCCCACCGACGGTGCGCCAACGATCACAACCTTGGCACGGATTTTCTTCGGCCCAGAGTCGACCATCTAAAGCAGCCAAACAAGAACAAGGACCACAAGCACCACCAGCACGAGGGTCGCACCGATCAACTTGTAATTGGGCTTCGGAGCGTCGGGTTCACCCGTTTCGCGCAGTTCGACCAACGCCGGAAGGGCCGGGTCGAAGACGGAAACATCGCCGTTGAAACTGTCGAGGTCGTGACCGTGCCGTTGATGAAACAGCTCGAGCGTGAGTGCCGAAGTGCTGCGATACTCGTCGGTCGGGACGCCGTGGACCACGCTGGCCAACACCGCTTTTGGGCCCCACTCGACGAGAACCGAGGTATCGCCTACCCGCAGGTTGCTAAGCCCATCGTGTTCGTTTTTATCAAACGCATCTTGCACAAAAAGACGAATGGCGTCGAGCATGCCCGACACGATGTCGGCGTTCTCGGCATTGTCGGGGTTGCGGTGCACCGCCGCCAACAACAAGCCCGACTCGCGCTCCATCAGAAGTACCTGATCGACCACAAACGAATCACCGGGCTTGGCACCATCGGAGGTGAACAGCGCGGCAATCATCTTGCGCATCGCAGGACCCATCACGGGGTACAACGCCTCGGCGAGCACCACGCTGTCGACTCGAGCCGATTCGGCGACTGCATGCTCGATCTCGGACCGCATCGCGCTGCCGAGCTCGCCAGGTCGCTGTTTGGGCGAGCCCACAGCGGCAACGAGTACTTCGCCTACTGCGTTCGCCCGGTTCGGCTCGGTGAGCACGAGTTCCTCGAGCCGTTCGACAAGCGCAGAAAGGTGCTCGATCTGGCTGCGCAAGCCCGTCATCTCTTCGACCTGAGCCCGCAGCGCAGCAACCTCGCCGATCTGGGCGCGGAGCTCGGCGATCTCTTCACGCTCGTTACCAAAAAGGACATGACGCACTTCGTCGAGAGGCGACACCGATGATTCGGCCACTGTGCTTCTTCCTTTGTCTTAGCTGGGCGGAACGAGCAAGCCCATACGGGTTGCAACCGCGATGGCTTCGACCTGGCTGGCGACATTGAGCTTGCGGTGGGTGGACTTGATCCGGGAGCGGATCGTGTGCAGCGACAAGAAAAGTATCTCGGCGATCTCGGCTGGCGAATTGCCCTGATTGAGTAGTTCGAGAACTTCGAGTTCGCCAGCTGAAAGCGTCTGGCGGCTGGCAGGGCCCGTTTCCAAAACTGTGCCGTCGACCATTGCGCGGACCCACGCAATGATCTCGTTGATCGAGCGGTCTTTCGAGAAGGTATGAACCTGTTCGAGTTCGGCGGCCTCTCGTTGCACCCGAGGCGCAAGAAAACCGGTCAGTACTCCGATTGGCGCTGTCAGGCCAGAAGCCCGCAAAGTCGTTGCAATATCAGTACCGGTCGTGCCCCCTGGCAGCCGATAGTCGGTCACGATAACGTCGGGTTGCATCTCGATGCAGCTCTTGACGCCAGTTTCGCCGTCGGAAGCACGAGCGACGAGAGACAAATCAGTCGTCATCGACAACGCAAGCGCGAAAGCATCGCCGTAGGAAACCTGGTCTTCGATCAATATCACATCTGTCACGAGCGGCTCCTGCGGGCTCATCCTAGAGGCATGTCCACACACCCCAACATTAGGGCCTGAAATGGTGATCACTGAGCGAAACTCCAAGCCCGAGCGTTCGCAAAGCAAGTAGGTTGAACAGATGAGTGGGCAGTCTCATTGGCGGGCGCTCCTCGAGCTGACCACGCCCCATCGAACCCGGTTGTCAGTAATGGTGGGCGTTCTCGCGATCGCAGGCTCGTTGCCGCTGGTGGGCCCGCTGCTGATCGCGAGCTTCATCGACGGCGCCGAATCCGGAGCATCACGCCGGTTCCTGTTGACGGTTGCCGGGGTCTATGTCGGGCTCGGCGTCATGCGCCAGTTGATGTCGATAGCAGTTGCGTGGACCGCTACCGACCTTGCGTGGCGAGTGACTAACGAGCTGCGCTCGACGTTGACCCGCCATGTTCTCAACCTGGACCTGGCGTTTCATCGATCGACCAGCCCCGGCGAACTCGTGAGCCGTGTCGACGGCGATGTGACCGCACTCAGCGACTTCGTCGCCAGCTTTGCGGTCAAGGCTGCCGCTGCGTTGGTCACCTTGGTAGGGCTGGTGGTGGTCTTGTTGATCCGCGACTGGCCGGTTGGTCTTGGACTCGCGGCCTATCTGGGGATCGCTATCGCAGCTATGTTTCTCGTGCGCGACAAAGCCGTCGACGAGGCAGCGACCGAGCAGGCCGCAACCGGACGGTTGTTGGGCGAAGTCGAAGAACGTCTGACTGGCGCCGACGACCTTCGTAGCAACGGCGGCGGAAGTCATGCCGTGGCGACCTTCCAAAGAGCCAGCGCCGCAGTGTTGGCATCGTCGCTCGGGCGCGAGAAACAAGGCGTGGCATTGTGGGTCTTTTCCAACGCTGTCTTCGTGACTGGCGGACTGATCGCGCTGGCCGTCGATGTGGCGCTGCTGCGCAGAGATGCAATCACCTTGGGCACTGCCTACCTGATCTTCCAATACACCCAGATCCTGCGCGCACCGCTGAGCGCACTGGCTGATGAAACAGAACGTGTGCAGCGTGCGGCAGGGGGCATGGTACGCACGATTCAGCTACTCGACGAAGAATCTTCGATCCGCGACGACGGCACGCAGCGACTCCCGCCGGGCGCGCTCGCGCTCGATATCCAAGGAGTCACGTTCACCTACGCCGACGAAGAGGAACCCATCGCGGTCATCGACGACCTGAGTTTGCAGCTCGAGGCGGGCCGTTCGATCGGGGTGCTCGGCCGCACCGGCAGCGGCAAGACCACCTTGGCACGCTTGCTGCTTCGACTTGTCGACCCCACCAATGGTGCGATCACGCTCGGTGGGATCGATCTGCGAAACGTGCCGCTCGAAGATCTTCGCAAACGTTCCGGCGTGGTCTCCCAAGACGTGCATCTGTTCGGGGCGACCATCCGAGACAATGTGACACTGTTCGATGAGTCGATCTCGGACGGGCGGCTGCGCGCTGCTTTCGCTGAGCTCGATCTGGTGGAATGGATCGACGGCATGCCCGATGGTCTTGACACCGAGCTCGGCCCGGCAGGCAGCGGTCTGTCGGCGGGCGAAGGTCAGCTCATTGCGTTGACTCGGCTCTTCCTGCGCTCGCCTGATTTCGTCCTGCTCGACGAAGCTTCGTCGCGCATTGATCCCACAACTGAGCAACGGGTGACACGAGCGATCGACCGGCTCGTGCGCGGGCGGACTGCGTTGGTGATCGCACATCGCCTTTCGACCGTGGAGCGCCTCGACGAGATTCTGGTGCTCGACGCCGGAAAAGTTGCCGAACGCGGCCGTACTGCTGATCTGCGAGATGATCCCACCAGCCGGTACGCGGCATTGTTGGCAGTTGGTTCCGATGTGCCGCTCGACGAGGTCGTGGCGTGAGCGCTCCACCCACACCGCCACCACCGCGATCCGCCATCAGACCATTTTCATTTGGCTGGAAGATCGGCACCTTCCGCAGCAAGCTGTGGCTGGCCAGTTGGTTGGGCTGGACGATCTATTTCATGCTGCCTCTGCTGAGCGGCTGGTTTCTCAAGCTGGCATTCGATGCACTGAGCACCCGCGAGTCAATCACCGGGCTCCTCATCGCCATCGGTGTCACCGAGATGGTCCGGTGGGTGATCTTTGCCGCTGCTATCTGGGTCGTCGTGCGGTGGTGGATCGCAGGACTGACGCTGATGCGAACCAACATGTTGCTCGCGCAGACGGTCAGTGGCGGTCCCCGAGCAGCCACCCTGCCATCGAGTCCCAGCGAAGCCATCTCGCGCTTCCACCAGGACACACGCGATGGCGTGCTGTGGGCCGATTCGTGGCTCGACGGGCTCGCCAGTATTTCGTACGCAGTTGGTGCGCTGATCATCATGTCGACGATCAGCAAGACAGCCGCGCTGGTGGTGTTGGTGCCGCTGGCATTCGTCACGGTCATCACTCGCTACCTGACCCCCCGGCTGTATGCCGCCCGAGCAGCTGACCGCGCCGCCACCAGCGATGTCACGTCGTTTCTGGGTGAGACATTCGCGGGTTTGCTCGCCTTCCGTCTTGCCGGGCGCGAGGAAGCAGCGCTCACCCGGCTCGACCGCCACACCGAGGTTCGGCGTCGGACTGCGGTGCGAGACACTGTGCTGCACCAGACGATCGAGGGCATCTCATCGTCGACCACCGACATCACCATTGGTCTGACGTTGCTCGCGCTGGTCCCTGCGGTTCGGTCCGGAAACTTCACTGTTGGCGACCTGGCGCTGTTTGTTGCCTATGCGATCGAACTCGGCACGGTGCCGCGATTTTTAGCTCGATTGATCTCGGCGCGCGAGCAAGCACTTGTGTCGTTCGGGCGCTTGGGCGAGCTTGTTCCTCACGGTCGGATCGACGACGTCTTCGCTGACTGCGAAGTCACTATCGAGCCGAACGACGTCATGCGCAGCCGGGTCGACGACCCCGCACGCGTCCCGCTTCATCAGCTGAAGGTGCAGGATCTAACTTCGATCTATGAGTCAACCGGTGCCGGAATTCGGAACGTGGATTTCGTGGTCGACGCTGGATCGTTCACGGTTATCACCGGCGGCGTCGGCGCAGGGAAATCCACACTGCTGCGGGCCATTGTTGGACTCGAACCAAGCTCAGGAACGATCTCATGGAACGACCACCAGATCCGTGACGTTGCGGCGTGGTTTGTGCCGCCCAACGCCGCGCACCTGCCGCAGATCCCCCGACTCTTCAGCGAGTCGCTCGCGAACAACATTGCGCTTGGGCGCAACCAAGACCGACTCGACACCGTGCTGGAGCAGACAGCGATGACGCAGGATCTGCTCGCAATGCCCGACGGCGCCGCAACTACGGTTGGTTCGCGCGGGCTACGCCTTTCTGGCGGTCAGGCCCAGCGAGTTGCAACCGCTCGTAGTCTGCTCACGCAGCCCGAACTGCTGGTCGTCGACGATCTGTCCAGCGCGCTCGACGTTGCAACCGAACGCGACCTGTGGCATCAACTGCGTGTCGAAGGAGCTAGCACCGTAATCGCGGTCTCGCACCGGCAGTTCGTCATCGACCAAGCTGATCAGGTGATCACACTCGAGGAAGGCCGCATCGTCGACATCATGCGCCGAGACACCGCCGTTGAATGAGCCTGCACGCACGGGCCGCGGGAGTGCTGTCGCCCGAGCCGGGATTCTGGGTAACCCATCTGACGGCTACGGCGGTCGGGTGATCGCAATCTCGCTGCCTGGCATGGTCGCCGAAGTAGCGGTCGAGCTCAGCGATCAGTGGGACACCGCGGGGTTGTCGCTATTCGACGCTGCAGTTCAGCTGCTGCGCAGCCAGCGCCCAGAACTTGTGGCTCATCCGCGTGCATTCTCCTTCACCACCACGATTCCTCGCCAGGTCGGTTTGTCTGGATCGAGTGCGCTGATCATCGCCGCCCTCCGTGCCTTGGCGTCCCAAGTCGGTGTCGGATGGACCCCAGTCGAGCTCGCCAAGACTGCGCTCGAGGTCGAGACCGACGTGCTCGGCTGGTCGGCAGGGCCGCAAGATCGGGTAGTCCAAGAAATGGAAGGGCTTCTCGATATGGACTTTGCCCGACCGTGGGACGCCAGCCGCTACCACCGACTGGAGATCACACGTCTGCCGCCGCTGTTCCTGGCGTGGCGCCGAACCCCAGGCGTACCCTCGGACGTGGTGCACAGCTCCGTTCGACAACGGTGGCTCCAAGGTGACCCGCTCGTCACCGCGACGATGCAGCAGTTCGCCGACCTGGCGCGCGCCGGGCGCAAGACGCTCGACGACGGCAGCGCTGGCGTGCACTGGCCCAACCTGCTGCGCCAGTCGATCGAGCTGCGCCGTCGGCACTGGATCATCGACCCAACAGACACTGCGCTCATCGACATCGCCAACTCGCTCGGAGCTGGCGCCGCGCTCGCTGGATCTGGCGGCGCGATCGTGGGATGCCCCACCGACTCATCTCGCCTCGAAGAAATCGAGACTGCATATGAACGCGCCCGCGCCGGCTTCTTGGTGATCTCGCCATGAGCATCGGCGCAGTGCTGCTGGCAGCGGGGTTCGGTACTCGGCTTGCGCCGCTCACCGACCACACTCCGAAACCGCTTCTTGTGGTTGGCGGGGAACCGGTCGCCACTCATCTGCATGCACAACTTGTTGCGATCGCGGAACTCGACGAAATCGTCGTTGTGGTCAACGATCTGCATCTGCCGCAGTGGCACGCGTGGGCGGGAGGCCTCGCCGTGGGCCCACCGCTGATCATTGTCTCAAATGGCGCGCGGTCGAACAGTCACCGACGCGGCGCCGTTGCCGATTTGGCTCGGGGTGTGGAATCACTTCGCTCGCACGACTGGATCGTTGTGTTGGCAGGCGACAATCTGCTCGACGAGCCGCTTGGGCCCCATCTCGACGCCGCACGAGAATCAAACTGTCCGCTTGTGCTGTGTCGTGACCTGGGCGATGCCGTTCCCCCCGCAAGATTTGGCGAGATAAGCATCGACGACCGAAACGTCATAACTCGGTTCAGGGAGAAGCCCGCCAATCCACAATCGCCGTTGGCGGCAACCTGTAGCTACGTTCTTCCCGGCAGCGTCGGTAGCGACCTGACCATCTATCTGCAGACGGGCGAGGTCGACTCGCCCGGAGCTTTTGTCGGCTGGCTCGCCGATTCCCAGCCCGTTTTGGCGCGGCCACTGACCGGTCGGTACTTCGATATTGGAAACCACGAGACATTGGCGCTGGCCCGGCAGGCATACCGAAAGCACAAGCCGAAACCCCCATCGTGAAACTGAGAACAATCGCACCGTCATCACCCTCGACGAACACTGCTCTTCGCATTCGGCGAGGCAACTTGTCGGAGCGCAGTCGGCCAACCCCAACGGCCAGCCTGCTCTATGGGCCATACGCCCTGGCCCGTCTGCCTTGGGTATTAAGTACTGCTCGGGTTCGCCGATACCTAGTAGGTGGCCTCACGCACGGTTTCCTTAACCTCCATTCGAAGCCAGGTCGTTGCGCTTGTCGCCAGCCTTGCCATCTGCGCATCAGCCTGTGGCGTGAGCGCCGATCTCGGCAATGCCCAACCGGTTGCTGGTGTTGCCGTCGACAGCAGCGATACCAGCGTCGAGTCTGGCGAAGGTGGCATTCACGGAGGCGACATCGACGAAGCGGCATCGGCTACCGCTGCGACCGCCGAAGAGGTGCCGCCCGCACTGGCGTTCGTCGACGAACCCGAGGTAGTTGCGCCATCGGCCGAATTTTGCGAAGCGAGTGCAAACATCTGGACGCACTCGGCAGCCCTCAACCTGATCAGCAAGGGCAACCCGGAGATGAACGAAATTGCCTTGCTTAGCGTTGCCGAATGGCTTGAGCGCTCGACGCTGTTTGAGGACGAAGACGCGTCTCGCCGGGCTGCCATGTTTACGGCATTCGTCGAGCTCCAAAGAACCGTCGGTCAGGATTTCGATTTCGATTGGCAAGCGTTTCAAACCAGTACCGCCTATGCCCGTGACGACGCAGCTCAGACGTTCGAGGCCGAACGAACCGAACTCGGTCGCTTCATCACCGAGGACTGCCCCGATTTGAAGTTGTCGGATCTGCGTGTCGATGCCCAGGTGAGAACCGACGAACTCGAATCCGATTTTAGTGATGCACCGTCGACGGTGGTCGAAAGCGACGCCCTGCCCGGACACTCGATCTTCACCGACAGCAGCGGCCGCTTGATCGCATCTTTCCCTACCGCTTGGTCCTATGAAGAAGCCCGCGGAACGGCACTCGTCGATCTGATCGCATCGCCCGAGATCAATCGGTTCTTGGCTAACGAAGCCGTCGACGGTGTGCGCTTGCAACTCGTCGAGGCGCCGACGCTCGAAGACTTCCGCTCGCAGATCGATGCGACCATGATCGCTAATGGCTGTGAACGCACCAACGATCTGACCGAAGACGGCGCGACCCGGTTCAACATCACCCAGACATTCGTTTGTGGCGAGCACAGCGCATCGATCGTCGGCCAGTATCGCGAGAGTGCCGAGACCGGCCTGATCATCGAGGCCAGCTTCGACGGCATCGAGGCCAGCCGCGCCGACCTCATTCGTTTAGCGTCGATCGCTAACTCCGCCCTCTGGAGCTGACCAGCGGCGCGAACCCCCTCACCCACCTGGCACCAACCTGGTGTCAACACCCTCACCCACCAGCACCAAAACTGTGGCTGTTGGTGCGGGTAGGTAGATTGGCAGGGTGCTGGCGCAGCAAGATCCAACCTCGTGGACCGGACCCGTCGTCATCATGGTGCTCGTTGGCGCAATGGTGATCTTGGCGGGCATCACCATCATCTTGATTGCAGAACGAGCAGCCGAAGGGCGCTTAGGTCCCAACAGAGTCGCCGGTATCCGAACTCGCGCCACCAGATCCTCAGACGAGGCGTGGGTCGCAGCTCACCGGGCGGGTCACAAGCACACGACGTGGGGCGGTAGTGCACTGACGCTCACGGCACCGGTGGCTGGGCTGGTTGCGTTCTTGTTCGGCGGCCGAGATCCTGGCCAGACGGTGGCGATTTGGGGTGTCGCCATACTCGTCGGCTCGATGGTTTCGGTCGCACTCATCGTCTACGGCGCATGGCAAGGCCAGCAAGCCGCCAAAGCAATTCCCGACAGCTGACGAGCCCCGCTCGCTGGCAGCGACCGATGCCAGCAGTTCGGCTACAGGGCGGTCTTGAAGAGGGTGCCTAACCCGTCGAGGTCATCATCGACCCCCGCGAGCCGCAGCAGATGCCAGAACAGCGCCTGGTTGCTCGACACCACCGGCACACCAACACTGCGTTCGATGTCGTCGATGATGCGCAACCCCCGAAGACTGGTGCACGAAACGAAGACGGCATCGCAGTCGGCCTTGGCAGCAATAGCCTTCGCGCCGGCAGCGATCGACTGCTCGGTGATGCGTGCCACCACCAGATCGCTTGACTCGAGGAACGACCCGAGCGCAGTGACCGTGAGTCCGGCGTCAGCAAAGTGGTCGACGATCGGGGCTGTCACCTGCTCGGTGTAGGGAGTGACCACGGCAATGCGTTTGGCCCCCAATGCAGCAAAAGCCGCAACGGCAGCCGAGATTGGGTTGCTGCAAACCATGCCCGGGTGTGCGGTCTGAATGCCGTCGGTTATGCCTTGAGCACCGATGATGGTGGCCGCCGAAGTACATCCGTAACCAATCGCATCGAACGCAAACTCGTTCGGCAACTGTCGCGCTGCAGCCGGCAACTGCGCCTTCATTGCTCGAAGCGTGTCCGGTGTGACTTCGAACTCGACCGGAATGCGCGAATGATAAAAGTCGACGCCCTCGATGTCGATCATGCGGGCTTCGGCTTCTATCGTCTGATCGCTCTCGAGCACGATCAGACCGATGCGAGCTCGCGTGCCGAAGCCCCCGTCGGTGTCAAAAGGCAGCCGCTCGAGCATCAGATGATCGGAAGTGCTTCGGCGGCACGCCGACTGAGGAGTTCGGGGCCGCCGGCGCGGACCACCAGGTTCTCTTCGTGCACCATTGCTTTTCCGGGCGCCCACATCAGGCCGGGTTCCAGAGTCAACACCATGTTCTCTTTGATCACGGTGTCGTCGCTCGCCGTGTGCGAAGGCCACTCTGTGACCTGCATACCCAGGCCGTGACCCATACGACCAACGTCGTTTCCGAGCGAGCCGTTGGCCATCAGCACCTTGTTCATCGCTGCGAACACCTGGGTCGTCGTGGCACCCGGTCGCACGGTTTCGAGTCCAGCTTCGGTTGCTTCCCACACCGCCCGGTACGCGTCCTTGGCATCGGGTTCGGCCGAACCGAAGGCGAAGTTGCGGTCGAAGTCACTGAAGTAGCCATCGAAGGTCGAGCCGGTGTCAAAGATCAGCAGGTCGCCATCGGCGATCAGGCGATCAGACGGCTGACGAATGATGTCGTCGATGCCACCCGGTCCAGTGGCCCCCACCAGATAGGGCACGTCGTCGGCACCCTGCTGCAAGATCTCGGACCGGAACGCAGCGAACGCCTGGCGCTCGGTCATCCCGGTGGACAAGATGGTCGGAAGCTCGTCGAATGCGTTTGAGACCAGCTCGCAGATGTGTCGATGCTTGGCGATCTCGGCCTCGGACTTGACCATGCGCAAGCTGCTGATGATGTCGGTCACGTCGACGAACTCTCCGACCATGCTGCGCAGCCGGTCGAGATCTCGTAGCGGCATCCGCACGTGCGTCTCGGGACCCATCGGCAGACCAATGGCCATGCCATCGTCCACGACCTCGCGCAGGCACTCGACCAACAACGTGACGCCGTCGTCGTCTGGTTGCGGCGAGGACCACGTGCGCACGTCGTCGATCCATGTGGCCGACATCGACGCGCCGCCGATGCTGGGGATCACGGCAATGGGTTTGCCGAGTGCGGGCACGACCACGAACCACGGCCGGGTAGGGCTCTGCCAAAAGGGCGTATGGAAGCCGGTGAAATAGCGAACCTCGGGCTCGGTGTTCACCAGCACTGCGCCGATGTCTCGCCGGGCCATCAGCTCCTGGCAGCGACGAGTCCGAAGAGTGAACTCGTCGTGCGAAAACCCGCGTTCTGGTGCCACCGGCGGAGCGTAGCAACGACTGTATTTCCGCGCCACCGCACTCCTGTGCCATCCGCGGCGTCGCAGGTCGGCGGCTAGCTACCGTGGGTTGTGGCAGTTGCCTCGGCGAGCAGTCGGGCACTCTTCGCAGCGAAAAAGGGTGCGTCGATCTCTTTGGCTACGGCGACAGCTTGGGTGAGCACGTCGACGGCGAGGTCGTGGTCACCTGCGCCGAGCGCAGCTTCGCCGAGCGATGTTGCGACCAGCCCATAGGTCAGGGTGCCAGAAGCAATGACCCCCAGCCGGTCCCGAAACGGAAGCAGTTCCTCGATGGCGTCTAGGCACAGTTGCCTGTCTCGCAGCCCATAGCCGACCTCGGCCCGCATCTGCATGCTGACCAGCCACATGAAATCAACGTTGGGCTTCTTGAGCTGCGCAGCCAGCTCCTCGGCCTTGGCGTGCTCGCCGCGTTCGATCAGAGCGATGACCAGTGCGTTGCTCCAGATGCCTTGTCCTTGACGGCCAGCGGAGGCCGACCGAAGCGAGTCAGCCATGTCGCCGAAGCGACCTTCGTGAATGGCGATACCGCCATGTTGTGCTGCCCACGTGCCACCAGCATCGGCCTGCGATGCGGCCGATTCTTCGAAAAGCGCGTCGACAGCGGAGCGACTATCGGGAACACTCTGGGCAATATCGAGCCCGATGCGCATGCGTTCGACCAAGAAGTAGAACCAGAAGTTTCCGGTGCGCTCGATCAGTGGAGCCAACAGGTCCAGCTGGACACGAACTTCTTTGACCTGACATGTTTCGAGCAGAGCCGAGGCCTGAAAGAACCCGGCCAGGAACTCGATCTCGGGCTCGTCTCGGCGCCGCGCAATCTGGCCGAGTTCTTCGGCGATGTCGACGCGCCGATCAAGTGTGGTCGGATCCCACAAGGCCAGATGCTCGGCGATGAGCGCTGACGCAAGCACAACCGGGTCACCTAGTGCACGAGCAAGTCGAACCGCCTCGTCGACCAGATCGACCCGACGACCCCGATCAGCTTCGAACGCCAGGCTTGTTGCCATGATCGACAGAACCTGTACTCGCATGGGGTCGTCGTCATCCAGGCCTTGCAGTGCATCCTCGCAGAAGCCGATGATCACATCGTTGGTCTCGTTGGCGTTCGCAAACCAGGCTCCGGGCTTCATGGAACCAATGGCGGCTTGCGCCAGCAGGTCGGCTCGCTGAATCTGGCGGGCGCTGCGCCCGGCGTGAATGACCGCATCGAGGTAGTCGGCGTCGCCGACCGCTCGCATCGCAGCACCCAATCCCAGCCAGGCCAGCGTCAGCTGTTCAGACGCCGGGGCCGAGGTGGCGTTCAGTCGATCCAAGATCAGCCGATACCGGATGATGGCTGCTTCCCATGCCAGCGCAGCGACGTCGCGATCGGCGGCCAACCCCAGGTACATGACGGCACGTTCGTCGGCGGTTGGGCCAGCCGCCTGGCTCCAGTGTCGCGCCAGCGCGTCGGTGCGTTCGCCCGGCATCTGCTCGTGCGCAAGTGCCAACGCCTCGTGAGCCGCGGCGAGGCGGGTCGCGCTGAGATCGTCGAGCAAGGCCGACCGAACAATGGCGTGGTTGAAGGCATATGTCCGTGGCTGGTCCCCCTCGGCCACAAGGGCTACTTGCTCGGCTGCTTCGGCCAAGTCGACGACATTGGAAAACGGGTGACCTAATGCGTGGCTTGCGACGTCGAGCGAGAACTGCGGACCGGCAACGGCACCAAGCGACAACAACCGGTACACATCGTCGTCAAGCTGATTGAGACGGCCGCTTACGACTCCTCGAACGGTGTCCGGGATCGGCAGCGCGTCGATACTGCCGGTCGCGCTCACGACATTGTCTGCGGATACCAACGCGCCTGCGGCGATCAGGCTGCGCAGCAACTCTTGTGCGTAGAACGGGCTCCCGCTGGTTTCCTGATGAACGCGCTGGATTAGCTCGATCGCCGACGCATCAGCTCGGCCCTGTAGCTGCGCTTGAACCAGTTCGACAATCTCGCCGACCACCAGCGGCGACAGGTCGATCGTGTGGCGCTGGGTGCCGAGCCGGAGAAACTCGGCCTGCAAGTCAAGAAGCGGATGGCCTCGCCCGACCTCGGTAGGGCGGTAGGTACCAATGATGAGTAGCCGGCTGGTCGGCGCTGCCATCACCATGTGTCGCAGCACGAGGAGCGTCGACGCGTTCGCCCAGTGCAGGTCCTCGAGCACCAGCACAATTGGCCGCTGGTCCGCCATGGCGGCAACAGCCTGAGCGAACCGGCCAAAGACGATCTCGCGATCGGACTCATTGGGCCCAGCGGTGAGCAGTTCGGTGGTAGCTGGATCGTGGACACTTGGCGCCGCTGCCCGCAGAACCGAGTCCGAAGATCCTCGCTCGCCATCGATGATCTGAGCGAATGCTGGTTCGGACTCAGCAGCGTGGGTCAGCGCGTCGATCAGAGGGCCGTACGGAATGTCGAGCTCGGGATCACATCCACCGAACAGCACCGCTGCACCTTGGGATGCGGCGCGCGTTGCGAACTCCGACACCAGCTTTGTTTTGCCCATACCCGGCTCGCCGGTGACTTCGGCAACGATCAACTGGCCATTGGCTGCGTGCCGCCATGCCTGCTCGAGCTGTTGCAGCGAGCTGTCTCGCCCAACAAATGCACCGACAGTCGTCAGCGCGCGGGGCACGTCGAGGTCGGCAGTCGGGACCCGAAGAATCGAGTAGTCCAGTCCAGATGGATCGAACTCGAACCCGCTGTCGCGCGAGTATCGGTGCGCAGTCGTGTCGGTGAGTACCTGGCCGGGCTCGCCCAGATCGACGAGTGTGGTCACCGTGGTTGCAGCGGCGCCGCCCGGCTGGCAGGCAACGGCGGCCCGCACATCGAACGCATCGTCGACGTCGACGCGCAACGAAGCTCGACGGACTGCGGACACGACCTGGCACGCCGCACCCAGCGCGGCTGACACCGAGCAGAAATCCAGCACCACGCCATCGCCGCGCTGATCGACCAGCGTGCCGCCGTGATCTCGCTGCGCATTCGTTGCTATCTGTTCGAACAATCGGCGCAGTCGAAGCGACTCGGTATCGCCCAGCCGCGCCAGCAGCTGGGTGGACTCGACCATGTCGATCGCCAAGGCGGCGCGATGGGCAGCTTCGACCCGCACTGGTGCTGTCGCCTGCACGACATGGACATGCTCACCCAATCCCTTGAGCGCCCACATGCCGATGTCCACCACGCCCGTCGGGTCTGGGCCAGCCGCTACGCCGACCGTGAACGAGGTCGCCAGCACCTGCCCGGGCGCTGCTTGCTGCTGCAGTCGGGCAGCTTCGATCACGGTCGTGCCAAACCAATCACTGCCGCTGACCAACACCTCACCGAACGAAATACCGATCGCCAGATTGGGCGCGTCGTGAGCCAGTTGGAGCCCGGCGTTGACGGCCGATCCTGCGCTCTCGAAGCCAGCCATCACACCGAGCCCGTTGGTATCGAGGATCTCGCCCGCGTGGTCGCGGACCGCACCGTCCATGCGCGCCGCGGCACGTGCTGTTGATGCGAATGGCGTGCGAGCGTCACAGAACAAGACAGCACGAAGCAGCACTGTTGCTGTGTTCTCCCCGGCCATCGGCAAACACTACAGCGCAACGGTCTCTGCGATGCGAGCTGAAATTCGGTTCCCTCGCCGCCAACCCAGATCACATCTATGGTGGCCGACAATGGCCAAGACATTCGATCTGGAACAGGTTCGTCGAGATACCCCCGGTGTCGAGCAGGTGCTGCACTTCAACAACGCTGGCAGCGCATTGCCTCCAGAGATTGTCGTGACCACCATGACCAACCACCTACGGCGTGAAGCAACAATTGGTGGCTACGAGGCTGCGGCCGAAGCCCACGAGCAACTCGACGCCGTATACACGTCGCTCGCTGCGCTGATTGGTGCGCGTCCTGCGCAACTGGCGGTGGTCGAGAACGCGACTCGGGCGTGGGACATGGCCGTCTATGGCTATCCGTTCGAGGCGGGTGATCGGGTGGTCACCTGCCGCGCCGAGTACGTGAGCAACATCATTGCGCTGCTGCAGCTCGAGAAGCGTTTCGGGATCGAGATGGTGCTCATCGACGATGACCAGCACGGACAGATCGACCTTGTCCAACTCGAAACTGAGCTTGCGAGCGGCGCCACGATGGTTGCGATGACACACGTGCCAACCAATGGCGGGCTCATCAATCCCGCCATCCAGGTCGGCATGTTGTGCAACAAGTACGACGTGTTCTACGTGCTCGATGCCTGCCAGTCGGTTGGACAGATTCCGATCGATGTCGCCCAGCTGAAGTGCGATGTCCTGTCGGGCACTGGTCGAAAGTATCTGCGTGGGCCTCGCGGCACGGGCTTCTTGTACGCCAACCAGCGCGCGCTCGATCGTATCGAGCCGCCGTTTCTCGATCTTCACGCAGCTGAGTGGACCGGCGACCGTACCTATGAGGTTCGTGACGATGCCCGCAAGTTCGAGAACTGGGAAACAAACTATGCGGGCAAGCTGGGTCTTGGTGCGGCGGTTGACTACGCACTTGACATGGGCATCGACACCACGTCGAGTCGGCTTCGAGACTTGGCCGTAGCGCTGCGTCGAGGACTCGCTTCGATCAACGGCGTATCTGTGCACGACAAAGGGGTCGAGCGATGCGGCATCGTCACCTTCGCAGTTGACGGTGTCGCCAGCGAAGCCGTCAGCCAACACCTCTCGAGCCAACACATGAATACCTCGACGTCGCCCGCAAGCCATGCCCGGCTCGACCTTCCCCATCGAGGATTGCCGACTCTGGTGCGCGCCTCGGTGCACTATTACAACTCCGTCGACGAGATCGAACGGTTCGTCGCGGCGGTCGCCGAACTAGCTTGATCACGTCATCTCGTGTTCATAATTGGCCTCATTCCCACGCTCGGGCGCCATCGTCCGTATGCTCACAACAGCAACTAGGAGGAAACCCCATGGGTTTGATGGACACAATCAAGGGCCTCTTTGGCAAAGCCAAAGATGCCGCGGGCGACGCTGCCGACAAAGCAGGCGACGTTGCAGGCAAGGCTGGCGATGCTGCCGGCGGGGCGATGGACAAGGCCAAAGATGCCGCAAACGACGTCAAAGGCAAAGTTACTGAATAGCTTTCTTTCGTCGGCGTATCGGCTACCGATGCGCTGACGAAAGAGTCTTGGTTCGCAGCATGAGCGGGCTGCAGTGTCGAGGAACCCCCCGACCGCCACTGGTTCTGAACCAACTTGTCAACCGATCCCGTCGCAGCGCTGTTGCTGGCCGCCATAGCCGAGCGTTCTCACGGCGCAACTACGGTAGCGACATGAACTACGACGATGTAGTAGCCGCCATGTTCGAGCCGACACCAGATGGCGCCGTTGCCCCGCCGACAGTCGATGCAAGTCCGGCTCGCCAACTCCGCGATGCGATTGAGCCACTGGCCATGCACTCGGTGTGGAGCCGCACCACCAACGAGGCGCTCGCCGCGCTCGGGCACAACTTCATGACCAGCTACGTCTGCAGCCGCGCCGCGCTGCTCGGCGACCCAACGCCAGGGGCCGTCGCGTCGAGCTTTGCGGTCTTCGATCCATCGATGCTGGCCGACGTCTATTCGGCTGGCCGCACCATCTGTGAGCGTGACCAATTATTGAGCGTTCGAGACGAAGCCACGATTGCCAGCTTGTCAGCCGTTCTCGAGGACCAAGACGTCGGCCCGGTCGCCACACTTCTGCGCCGCGGTATCGATGCGGCACCCGGCACCGGCAGGCCCCTGTACTCGGGCCTCCTCGATCTTGACTGGCCTGAGACACCGGTTGGCCAGCTGTGGCGCGCCGCTGAACTCATTCGAGAACACCGGGGCGACAGTCATGTCGCGGTCTGTGTTGCTGCTGGCCTCGATGCCGTCGAAATGAATGTGCTGACCGAGCTATGGGTTGGCATGCCATTCGGAACCTACAGCGCAAGCCGCAGTTGGGATGGCGACATGCTTGGCGCAGCTGCGAACCGACTCGAAAGCCGTGGGCTCCTAGCCGATCTGCAGCTCACGACCGAGGGCATGTCTTTTCGAGACGACCTCGAGGCTCGAACCGACGTGTTGCAGCAGCCGCTCGTCGACGCCATCGGCAGCGATCTCGAGCCAGCACTCACCCAGCTCAACCAATGGTCCCAATTATGCATCGACGCCGCCGCCTTCCCCCCAAACGTCTACAAACGCGCCGCCGGATAGGGTTCGCCAATTGTTACGTCCCCAGGGGACGTAACAATTGCACAACGCAGCCCATGCGAAGCTGCGAGCTTGCGGTGCTGATGTTCGGTTCAGAACCGAGACCGCAACCAGCGCCGGGAGCGAGCCGAAGAACACGATGGCGAAATATGGGTTGCGAATCGTGGCATTGATGGCCTGAAAGGTATCGACATAGGTCACGTCGCCGACGACGGCGAGGCCGCGCCGAGGTCGTCCTCGGGCTGGCGAGCAAGAGGCCAGGCGCCAGGCCGTGCTCGACGCCGCCCTCGACGAGCTACTGGCCGACGGCTACGAAGGCGTCACAATGACATCGATCGCCAAAGCTGCAGGCGCATCGAAAAAGACCCTGTACAACTGGTTCGGCAACAAGGTCGACCTGTTCACCGCACTTATCGAGATCAACGCCGACGGATCGGCCGAACGCGTCGCAGCCGCGCTGGCAGGCGATGGTGACCACGTCGAGACGCTCGCCGGTTACGCAAGCGGGTTGCTGATGCTGCTCACGAGTCCGCCATCGATCGCACTCAATCGAGCGTCGATGGGCGACCCGGAACTCGCAGCGGTGCTCCTGGCCTCCGGCCGCCATCGCGTCGGGCCAGTGGTCGAGCAGTATCTCGAGCAACTACATGACCAGGGCCGCATTGATGCACCCGACCCTGGCAACGCGTTCACCCTGCTCTACGGGCTGGTCATGCAAGACACCCAAATCCGGGTGCTACTAGGCGAGGCTCCCCCGTCGCCTGCCGCCGCTCGCCGTCACGCTGAGCACGCTGTCGAGCAGTTCCTTCTACTGACCGCGTCGTAGCTTGCACAGTTGCACCTATCGGAATCACTCCGTCGCTGCGACCCGAGGCGCCAACGGGCTACATGCCTCGACCATCGCCGGGCCGTGTCGGCTGCTCTGCTGCGCCAGAGACCGTCGTTATCGCGAGCCGGGCTCCGCTGACGCGGGTTCGATGCTGTGCACCCGGGTCTTCTTACCGGTGTTGAAGTAGATGGTGTACATGTCATCCTCAACAAGCAGTTCTCGGTCACCCTCGATGGCCTGGATCGAGGCGCCTTTGGACGGAGTGCCAATCCGAAGAGTTTCGGACCCACCGAGGCCACGAAGATAACTGACCGGGCCAGTGACAATCTTCGGACCCTGACGCACGGGCCGGCGAAATTCTCGCCACCAGAGCCCGTAGGGAAATCCGCCGACCATGAGCGCAACCAGTACGACCGCTCCGAGTATCCCGCCAGGACTGCCGCCCGGGTCGCCCAAGATCCCGAACAACGCAAACCCCGTAGTGGCGAGCGCAGCAACGGCGAGGATGGCGATCTGGAGTCGCTTGCCTCGACCTAGGTAGAACGCCATTTGACGATCACTGTGCTCACCGGCCCGGTTGTGGGCTAGATCTTCTTCATTGAACTCGAACCGACGCATGAGCGTAGCGAGTTCTTTGTCCGTCACGGGTCGCCCGACGGCATCTGGCACCAGCCGGGCAGGTTGCAGCGGGTCATACGCCGGGATCTCAACACTGTGCAGCAACACAAACGGGATTCGTTTGTTGTAGTAGATGGTGGCCGAACCCGCTCCTTCCCACACCGACGCAACCCGGCCGTCGATGCGAACCCTGACCGACGTTGGACCATCGGCAATCCGCAGCTCCAAACCGTGCTTTTCGTTCTCGACAAACGAGACCGTCCCCGACATCGATCGGACCGAGCGGTTGCGCGCAACGCGCCCGTAGCGGCTCCACCAAAATCCTGCGAGCGGCACGCCGAGGACGGCCAGCAGCACGAGAAACAGAAGAAGGGTGCGAATAGGCGCGTCGACTGCCCTGAAGTTCAGCCCGAAAACGTACCTTTCGATTGCGAGCCCTAGTAGCAAACCGCCTGACGCCAGCGACGATGCAGCCATACGCGATCTGGCTCGAAACGCAGCCGCTTGCCGATCACTCATGGTGCCGTTTCGATTAGCAAGCAAGTCCTCGTTCGAAAATCGATACACAACCTTGGCCTGTTGCATTACTTCGAGATCATCACGTTGCGACATACAGCTGTACGTTATCCTACTTCAGGCACTTTTAAATGTTCTCAACATATTTCAACGACCATGACACCCGACCCTCGTAGCCCCTATTCCGTGGCGAGGTACTCGGTGTTAGAGAGCAGTGGCCCGTCGGCAGCATCAGCATTCGGGCTCGATGCGCCCAGCGCACGTGTGTGCAGCGCCGGACGACCCCTACGACGACGGCTGACCTGCATCACGACCACCGACCCAGCGACTGATCAGATCAGCGAGACCTGCGTGCCCAGCAGATAACTGAGCAGATCATCAGCTTCCGACGAGCGGATCCGACACAGATGCTTACACGCACGTAACGTGCGCGAAACCTGGCGTCTCTAACGTGACCGTCATGCGTTGGTCACCCCGCCGAGTCTGACTCGGCACGAACAGCTCTGATGGCTGTCTACGGCCGGTTCCCCATTAATCCGTAGACAGCCATCCAGATGTTTGCCAGCAGACCAGGCTGCACGAGCGATGGTGCAACCGCGACGCCCAACTAACGTCGGCAGCATGCGAGATCTCTCTGGACAAGTTGCGTGGGTCACCGGTGCAGGCACCGGTATCGGCGAGTCGGCGGCCCTCAAACTGGCCGAGGCTGGTTGCACCGTCGTGGTCTCAGGTCGGCGGATCGAACCACTCGAAGCGCTCGTGGCTCAGATCACCGACGCTGGCGGCACCGCAACCACCGAGCGGCTCGACGTGTCCGACAAGGTTGCCGTCGCCGGTGTCGTCGACAACATCCTCGCCCAACACGGACGCGTCGACATTGCCGTGCTCAGCGCAGGCATCAACGTGAACAATCGCAACTGGCCTGTGGTCACGACCGATGCGTGGGACGATGTCATCAACATCGATCTCAGCGGCGCCTTTTACTGCTGCCATGCGTTGGTGCCGGGCATGCGCGAACGCGGCGACGGCCTGATCATCAACGTGTCGTCGATGGCAGCCAAAGGCGTGAGCGCACTGACCGGACCGGCCTACACCTCGGCCAAACACGCGATGAACGCCATGACCGCCAGCCTGCTGGTCGAGGAGCGCAACAACGGGATCCGGGCAACCGCAATCTGCCCCGGCGAAGTCGCTACCCCGATCCTCGATGCTCGACCTGTGCCCGTCAGCGACGAAGACAAGGCCCGCATTCTTCAGTCCGAAGATGTTGGCGAACTCATCTTGTTCGTCGCCAAACAACCAGCACACGTGACACTTAACGAAGTCTTGATCACCCCGACCTACAACCGCTTCGCAGTGTGATCACAAGATCTGTCGTGGCTACCAGATGACTTCGAAGGCGGCGGCGTTGATGCCGCTACCCATACCCACGAGCAACACCTGATCGCCCGAGGTGACGCGTCCGGCTTCGACCTCTCGAGAAAGCACCGTCGGCACCGACGCGGGGCCGGTGTTGCCGAACTCGGGATAGATCTTGGGCACCCGCTCTGGGTCGAACTTGAGCAGGTCGACCAGCATGTCGGTATGCACCTTGCTGACCTGGTGAATCGCAAAAGTGTGCACGTCGGCGATCGTCCACCCAAATGTGGCGGCCGCTTCGGCCCACCCGTCTTCGGCGAGTTCGAGGCCGCCCATCAATAGCGCTTGCGCATCGGTGCGGCCGCCGTCGTAGTCGCCAACACTCAGTGCGTGATGCTGGGTCGCCGACACGCTCAGTCCGCCGTGGAATCGAGGCTGCCCGTCGTCGGGTTCAGCCCGTGACAAGACCATGGCTACCGCTGCGGATCCCAGTGTGAGGCACGCGAACTGCTCACGAAACGATGCGTCGTCGGTCGCCGGGTCCTGCATGTTCAGAAGCGTCTTCTCGACGATTGGTCGGCCGTCTTCGCCCGCAACGATCAGCGCATGATCGATCTCGCCCCGATCGATCATCGAGGCCGCAAGCGATGCACCCTGGAGAAATCCCAGACACGCGCTTCCGATATCAAAGTTGATGCAGTCGCGACCCAGGCCGATCTTGCCTTGCACGATCGCAGCGGTCGACGGTTCGAGATAGTCGCGGCTGACCGACGTGTTGATCAGCGCACCAATACCAGACCGGTCGATGGAGGATCGATCGAGCACCTTTTCTGCGGCGAGTGCGGCGGCATCACTCGGTGCCATACCCTCGCTCCAGAAACGGCGCTTCTTGATTCCTGTCAAGTTCTCAAGCAACCCGACCGGCATGGCCAGTCGCTGCATGGTCCCACTGATCTGGCTTTCGAGCTCGCATGAGGAGACCACGACATCGGCGTCTACATGCGCCAACGCGGAGATCGCGACATTGGTGAATCTTGAGATTGGGGCTGCCACGATGTGCTCCGAGTCCGGTGCGCCGCGAACCGGCAGGGTCCGCGGGCAGACGGGTACTATACGGCCTCCCGAATGAACCCCCGAAGCTCAGCAGCACGTCTGCCCCCGACCGGCTTGACCGGCCTCGACCCCACGTGGTCGACCTTGATCACCGCCGCCGACGCCGATGGCGTGGATCGCACCTGGCACGTGCTCGATACGGGAGGTCAGGACACACGGGGAACGGTTCTTTGTGTTCACGGGAATCCGAACTGGTCCTATATGTGGCGGGGCTTGGCCCGCCGGTTGAGCGACTACCGGGTGATCGCGGTCGATGCCCTCAACATGGGCTATTCCGAGCGCACCGGCGAGCAGCGACGGCTGGCCGACCACATCGCAGATCTCGAGTCGGTCACCAATGCGCTGCGTCTCGACGGCCCGGTGATCACCGTTGCCCACGACTGGGGCGGACCGATCTCGATGGGTTGGGCCGAGCGCCACATCGAGCAACTCGCAGGTGTGGTCTTGATGAACACCGGTGTGGCGCGGCCAGCGGCCGCAAAGGTTCCGCCGCTGATTACGGTCGCCCGAGCCACGCTGGGGGTCACTTGTGAGACCACGCCCGCCTTTCTTCATGGCGCGCTCCGGATGGCACGACCACAACTTTCGCCCGACGTGTATCGCGGCTACGCAGCGCCATACGGTTCGCCTGCGCAACGCACGGGAATTCGAGACTTCGTCGAGGACATACCTGTCGACGACAGCCACCAGACGTTCGAAACGCTTGCATCGGTGGCAAGCGGGCTGTCCGAGCTGCACGATGTTCCAGCGCTGCTGCTGTGGGGAGCCAAGGACATCATCTTTTCGGACCTGTTCTTGCACGACCTGATAGAGCGGCTGCCCCACGCCGCCGTGCATCGCTACCCCGATGCTGGACATCAGATCATCGAAGACACCAGCGCGGTCGATGTGATCGACCGTTGGATCAGCCAGCGCGACGCAGCCGATGACCACCTGCGCACACCTCAGACGTCGGCGTCAACCCGGCCGATGTGGTCTGGGATCGAGAGTCGGCGCGGCGACGAGAGCGATGCGGTTGTCGAGATGGATGCCAACAACGCATCGGCCCCCGCGCGGTCGATCAGCTTCGACGAACTCGGGGCGCGCATCGACGCGCTCGCTCGCGGTTTGCGTGCTGCGGGAATCGCGCCTGGCGACCGCTTGGCCTCGTTGGTTCCGCCCGGCATCGATCTCACTGTTTTGGTCTATGCATGTTTGCGGGCCGGGGTGGTGCTGGTTGCGCCCGACGCCGCGCTCGGGCTGGGTGGTGTCCGGCAGGCGCTTCGATCCTCGCGCCCTGACCATCTGGTGGGTGATTGGCGGGGGCTCCTACTCGCCAAGGCAATGCGCCTGCCCGCCACCAGGTTCTCGGTGAACCCTATGGCCGCGCCGCTCGCCGCGATGGCGGGGGTCAGTGCGAGTCTCGACGAGCTGTGCGCGGCGGGCCAAGATCTCCCCATGGCTGCGGTGCCACCATCGGAGAGCGACGCAGTAATCGTGTTCACTTCAGGGTCCACGGGACCGTCGAAGGGTGTCGTCTACACCCATGGCCAGCTCGAATCACAACGCGATGCGATACGCAGCGCGTTTGCAGTGCAGCCTGATGACAAGGTCGTAGTCGCCTTCGCACCGTTCGCGGTGCTGGCGCCAGCGCTTGGTATTGCGTCGATCGTGCCAACAATGGATGTGACCGCCCCCGCCAAGCTGCGGGCTCAGGCGGTGGCCGATGCAGCTACCGCAATCGATGCGTCGATCGTGTTTGCATCGCCCTCGGTCCTAGCAAAGATTGCCGCCACATCGCGCAACCTCACTGAGACTGGGCGTCGATCGTTCGAGGCAATCCGCCTGATCGCGACTGCGGGCGCGCCGGTGTCGCCGCAACTGTTGGCTCGCGTGCAACCCGTGTTCGAGAACGCCGAGATCACAACGCCTTATGGCATGACCGAAGTCATGCCCGTCACCGTGGTGTCGGCCAACGGCATCGGCGAGACCGATTGTGAGAGGACCGCCGAAGCCGGCGTCTGCGTCGGCACGCCGTTGCCGGGAGCCGAGGTCGCTATTCGAGCTCTCGACGCGCCGAGCGGGGCCTTTCCATCGGCTGTAAGCCACGGCGTTTTGGGCGAAGTCTGGGTGCGGGCCGCCCACGCAAGCAATACCTATGACCGGCTCTGGGCCCAGCAGCAGCACGCATTCGTTGTCGACGACGCAGGGCAACGCTGGCACCGAACCGGCGACGTCGGACATATCGACACCCGGGGGCATCTATGGATCGAGGGACGTGTCGAGCACCTGATCCACGGTCCGACCGGCATCACGGCGCCGGTACAAACCGAGCTACAAGCCGAGTCCATCACCGGAGTCGAGCAGGCAGCCGCGGTGGGCATCGGCCCGGTTGGCACCCAACAGGTGGCGGTCGTTGTTGCCGGCCAGGGTCTCGATTCCGCCGTTGTTGCCAATGCGAGCCTGGCCGCAGCGATCCGTGCTGCAGTGACCGTCGACGTCGCAGCTGTGCTGGTCGCTCCCGCCATTCCGGTTGACCGCCGCCACAACTCCAAGATCGACCGGGCCAGGGTGCAGCGCTGGGCTGCGGCGCACCTCAGCGGCAAGACCCGCCAACGGTTGTGAAGGTTCTGGTCACAGGGGCAAGTGGAATGCTCGGCCGGGCGGTCGCGAAGACGATCGAACGCAACGGCCACCAAGTCACGGTTATGCAGCGGCGACCCAGCGGGCTGCCGTGTCACGAGATCCAGGGTGACATCACCAATACACACGCAGTGCAGAGAGCGATGGCAGATCAGCAGGCAGTGGTTCACCTGGCCGCTCGGGTATCGCCGACCGGGCGATGGTCCGAGTTCTTCGACGTCAACGTGACCGGCACCCGCAATCTGCTCGACGCCGGCAAGCGTGCTGACGTCGAACGCTTCATCTACGTGTCGTCGCCAGCGGTGGCAAGTTCGGGCGCGGCGCACGTGGGTGAAATCGCGCTTCCGGCTGACCCCGCATCGACCCGTTCGTACTACGCCCGTAGCAAGGCCGAAGCCGAACTCTTGGTGCTGGGACAAGCACCGGGCGACATGGTCGTTGCTGCGCTTCGACCTCATCTCGTGTGGGGGCCCGGCGATGAGCAACTTGTAGCTCGGGTCATCGACCGGGCGAGAGCTGGATCGCTGCGACTGATCGGGTCGGGAGCAGCGCTGGTCGACTCGACCTATGTGGACAACGCCGCCGACGCCATTGCCGCGTCGCTTGAACGGGCCGAGGTCATCGACGGGCGTGCCCTCGTGATCTCCAACGGCGAGCCGCGACCGGTCGCGGAGTTGCTACGCGGTCTCTGCCGTGCAGCTGGGGTGGAGCTGCCGCTGCGCCCCGTGCCGACCTGGGCTGGCAAAGCTGGCGGGGCCATCGTCGAAGCGGTTTGGGCTGCCGGGCGCCTAAGCAAAGATCCGCCGATGACCCGGTTTCTGGCCGAGCAGTTGAGCACTGCCCACTGGTATGACCAGCGAGAGACTCGTGCGCTTCTCGACTGGTCGCCGACGGTGACAATCGATGACGGACTCGCGCATCTCGCGGCGTTCTTTGGCACCCACCGAAGCCGATAGGCCGGTCAACACAAGGAATTCGGAGCGGAGAAGGGTCGCGTGCTACACCACTTAGCGCGTGTCCAACTTCCTCTTCGCACTCTTGCTGGGCGTCGGCACCGGCGCGGTCTACGCAATCCTGGCGGTGGGTCTCGTCATTGCCTATCGCGGCTCGGGTGTCATCAACTTCGCCCAGGGCGCAATCGCGATGTACACCGCTCGAACTTTCAGCCGGTTGCGAGCCGAACCTGGCACCGATGGCGCCGGGGAGATGTTCCTGCCATGGGTTGACATCATTCCCGAATGGGGATGGCTGCGGGCCATGCATCTCAACAACCTTCCGGTTCGTATAACCATCGGAAGTGACCAAGCCGTGAGCACGCCAGTAGCCATGGCGATCTCGCTTGCGTTGGCGGCGACGCTTGGACTGTTGGCGCACTTCGTTGTCTTCCGGCCGCTGCGCAACGCGTCGCCGCTCAGCAAGGTCATCGCGTCGGTCGGCGTCATGATCTACCTGATCGCCCTGTCCCGGCTGCACTTCGGCACCAAGCTCGAGGGCGACCTGGGCTGGGGTCCGTTTCAGCGCTCGCAGGACCCAGTCGAGAACTTCCTTGGCCTGGGTCTCAACTTCCCCAAGGCCAGCCTGTGGCTCTTTGTTGCCGCAGTCACGGTTGCGGCAGTCGTGTGGACGCTGATTCGATTCACCCGGTTCGGCCTTGCTGCTCGCGCTGTCGACGAGAACGAGCGCGGCATGGCGTTACTCGGTTACTCCGCCGACCGCATTGCGGCAGTGACCTGGCTGCTGTCAGCCGTGCTGTCGGGTATCGCTGGCATCGTGTTCGTCGGCATCACCCAGGCTCCAAACATGACGCTGTTCGTGGTGCCAGCTCTGGGCGCTGCGCTCTTTGGCAACCTGACCTCGATTCCGGTCGCAGCAGCGGGTGGCATTGCGATTGCAATGATGCAATCGGGTGGCGTCTGGCTCGCCGGTCGAGACGCCTGGCCCGAGTGGGCGCCAGCGCCAGGCGTGCGCCAATTCGTGCCGCTGCTGATCGTGGTCGTGTTGTTGTTCTGGCGAGGCGACCGGTTGCCGGTGCGAGGCGTGTTGAACAGTCGCGGCGAACCACGAGCTCCGGTGCCAGACAATCCGGTACGCACGATGGCGATCGGTGCCGGGTTGGTCGTGTTCATCTTGCTTTTCGCCGGCTGGAAGATCGAATCGGGCCTCACGACCACGCTGGTAGCGGGCATTTTCATGTTGTCGCTGGTCGTGCTAGTTGGGTTCTTGGGCCAGATAAGCCTGGCTCAGTGGAGCATCGCTGGTCTGGCCGCATTCACCATGATTCGGCTCGCCGCCGACGGCAACAAGATCCGCGAGTTCGACCTGGTCGCCAAGACCGGACCGAATTGGCCCGACCTGTTGGCAGCGGCAGGTGGCATAGCCGCCGCGGTGGTCGCTGGTTTGATCATCGCATTACCTGCGGTTCGAGTCCGCGGCCTGCAACTGGCGGTCATCACGATCGCGGCGGTGATCGCACTCGAAGACCTGGTGCTGGGCAACGACGTGCTCATGGGCGCAGGTGCAGCCACCAACAATCCAGTGCCTAAACCAGAACTGTTCGGGCAGTACGTGGGCGCGCAGAAACTCATCGAGGGCGAGTCGTTCGGCATCGGAACATCGGACAACCCGGCGTACACGATCCTGGTCCTGTTCGCTGCGATTGCTTGTGGTCTGGCGGTCGCGTTCTTGCGGCGCGGTGCGACGGGTCGTCGCTTCTTGGCCGTCCGAGCAAACGAGCGAGCGGCAGCCGCTGCCGGCATCAACGTTGCCCGGGTCAAGTTGCTCGGTTTCGGGATCTCGTCGGGCCTTGCGGGCATCGCTGGCGTGCTCTTCGCATACAAACTACCGGCATTGTCTGCCAGCAACTTCGACCTGTTCGGTGGTCTGGGGCTACTTGCGTTTGCCTACATAGCGGGCATCACCACCGTGCCGGGCGCGTTCGTCGGCGGCGTGCTGGTGTCTGGAGGATTCTTGACTGCGCTGTCGGCCAGCGATGCCGGAAGCGCATCAGCTCGCTACAGCCCGCTGATCGGCGCGGCCGGCCTTCTGATTGCGGCCCGGCTCGCGAACGGCGAGGGTGTTCTGCGGCTGCGTGACCGCTGGTATCGGTGGCGCACCCACTGGAATGACCGGCCAGCCGAGCTTGCTGCGTGGGGTCCGGCGGGACGAATACCGGTGCTTGTGCTTGGCGGTATTGCTGCGTCGGACTTCGTTGCTCGTGGCGGCTTGGCGATTGCGCTCGAGGACCTGCAAGACGAGTTCGGTTTCTCGGATTTTCAGGCGGGTCTGTTGCCGTTCGCAGATGTTGTGGCTGGCGCGGCGATCGTCATCGTTGCTGGCTATCTGGCCGACAAGCTGAACCGCACCCGACTACTGACGGCGCTGATGGTGATCTGGGCGGTGACGTCGGCGGCTACCGGCCTGATCGGCAGCTTCCTGCACCTGTTCTTGATGCGCACCGCGCTCGGCGCGATGACGGCGGTCGATGACCCGGCGTCGTCGTCGCTGCTCAGTGACTACTATCCGGCCAAGATTCGACATCGTGCCTTTTCGTGGAGGCTGGTGGCTCCCATCGTGGGTGGCGCCTTTGGCAATGTGTCAGTAGGTATCGCGATCGACAACTGGGGTTGGCGCTGGGGTTTCGTTGTCGGCGCGATCCCTGCTGCGATCCTGATCGGGTTCGTGGCTCGCCTGCACGAACCCGAACGAGGCGCTTCTGACAACGCCGCTGAGTCCCCCCATAGCGACCCTGCTGAACTGCTTATCGACGACGGAGCAGCAGTGGTCACCGGCGACAATGCTGCGCTTACCGAGTTGCTCGATGCACCTGCCCTTGGCGCGACCGAGTTGGTGACTACCGATGCACGCGCCGTGGTCGCAGGCGCGGCCGACGGCTCGAGCAACGATGCGACCGGTGGGGGCGACGCCGAGTTGCTACTTGGCGTTACCGCAGCCGCTGGCGGAGAGGCCACCGAACGTTCGTGGAAACGCGATATTGCGGCGATGCGAAACGTTCGATCTTTGCCATGGCTGATCGGTGCGTCGGCGTTGAGCTTTGGGCCCGCAGTTGGCGTGAGCTTCTGGGCACCAACATTTTTGCGACGCCACCATGATCTGACTGCGGGCGAAGCGGCCGGACTCTTCGGTTTTGCTGCGCTGAGCGGCGCGCTGCTCGGCGGCTGGATGGCGTCGCGAGGCCCCGACAAGCTCGCCGCGACTCGCCATGCCAAGTTGCTGATCGCAGCCGGCGGCTCGTTTTCGGGCATCGTGCTGCTGATGCTTGCGTATTCACCCACGCCGGTCGGGGTCAAGTTCCCGCTGCTCATGTTGGGTGCTGCTGGTTTGGTTGCTGCAGGGCCGATCCTGACATCGCTGATCAGCGAGGTCACGCCACCCAAAATCCGTGGTTCGGTGTTCTCGATCAACACGTTCTGTCGTTTGGCGCTGAGCGCGCTGGCACCGCTGCTCATCGGCCTGATCGCCGACCAGGTCACGTTTGTAGACATCGATGTGCCGGTGGCGATCGTCGAAGATCAGGCGGTCGAAGATCGCGCCGATCGTTACGAATGCGAAGACGGCAAGATCATCCTCGAAGACGACGATCCCGATCCCGACGACCGCGCAAACCGCAATCTTTACGAGTGCGGCACCGAAGTCGTGGGCCACCTCGGCGCAGGCATGGTGTCGGTCTTGTCGCTCGGTCTGATCGCTGGTGCAGGGGCGCTTCGAGCCCGCCGTTACCTCGACGACGACATTCGCGCCAACGGCGGCGACCCCTATCAGCCGCCCGACCCCGACCCAGATTCCGGCGACGGCAGCCTCATCGAAGCACACGCGTGCAGTAGCTGAACAAGCTTCGACCAACACAATCAACTTCAGGACCGGTCCAGTAGGGTTCGGCCTGCGGCGCGCCCCCGTCCTATTGAGCCGGGCGCTCGATAGTGCACGTTGGGTTGCTGGCAGTTGGGCTGCCAACTGAACCCGACGCACAGGTGTAGACCACCTCGGTGATTACTTCTGCCTGCGCCGTCTCGATGCAAACGACCGACTGAGCGTTGGCGCTGATCGTTGCAACGCCCGACGAACACTCCGCTCCTCCCGACGGTGCCGTCACATAACACGAGCTGCCGTTCACGATGACGCCAACGGAACACTCGATTGTAGTGCTATCGGCCACGGGCTTTCTGCACAAACCAGAGCTGTCCTCGACCGAGCCTGCTGGGCAGGAACCGCCATCAGGCCCCACAAACGTGTAACACCCTCCAGGCGTTCCGAACACCGTCGCCGACAGCGCACAACCGCTGGTTACTGTGGCAGGTACTGTTTGTGAACACTGTCCGCTCGTATCAGTGGTGAACCCTGCTGGGCAGGAGCTAGAAGCCGCCGATTGCCGTTGGCATGTGGTCTGCGGCGTCAGAGTGAAGCCAGACGGACATCTCGTTTCGACATCTCTCACGGACCTTTGCGCTGCGACCGTCCTCGTGCAGATCCCACCCACTGGGCCCGCAAATCCTGACGAGCATCGCGGTGGGACTGGGGTGGGGGGCGGAGGTACAGGTGTTGCGGTTGGCGTCGGTTCTGGTGTTGCCGTTGGTATTGGTGTCGAAGTCGGTTGCGGTGTTGGTTTTGGCTCGGCCGTGTCGCAGATTTGGCCTTCTGAAGTTGCAACGCTCACGAAGGTCTCAACGCTTGCTGCAAGATCCTGTTTCACACGGTCGATGCCAAGTTCGTCGACCAGACACGACGGGTCGAGTCCTTCGGGGATACCTGAGGCGGCAACAGCGAGCACCAATTCTGCACGGGTCATGCAGGTTGTCAGGATCGGTAGGCCCTCTTCGACTTGGGCGTCGAGAGCAGCCCCTAACCGCTCCTCGGTCGAGGCTCTGTCAACGCCAGCCTCAAGGAGATCTGCCACGTTCTCCTGGTCCATCAACGCGGCGGCGAAACACCGCTCGGTGGCCCCGGAGACCCCAAGCGAGCGTCTTTGAATCTCATCGCGGAAGTCCTCTGCTATGGCCACCTGCAACGCAGCAGGATCTGGCAGCGCAGTCGGCGAGGGTGCTGCTGTTGGCTCTGATCTATCTGTCGATCGCGCCGCTGTTGTCGGGGTAGGTGGCACCCCTTCTGCTGATGCTGAGGTCAGTGGGATGGACGCGGGGTTGTCTCGGTTGGCCAACGCGAGGATCGATCCTGCCAGAACCAACACGCCGATACCAGCACCTACAAGCGCTCGTTTAAGTCCGATGCCGTCCGATCCTGGTGTGGGCGGCGCCACGCCGACTTCGTTGACATCCTGTGGTGGGCGGACAGTGGAGCCAGCAGCCGCGACCGCCATCCGTAACGCCTCGGCGAGTTCGTTCGCACTTTGGTAGCGCTCGCCTGGTTGCTTTGACATGGCCTTGGCCGCGACAGCTGCTACCTGTGGTGGTGCTCCGTGTTCGCTTAGATCGATCGGCGTATCGTTCTGGATCTTCTTGAGCATCGCAAGAGGGGTCATCTCGCCGCCTGTCGTGAACGGCGCAGCGCCCGAAATCAGGGCCGACAGAGTCGCTCCGAGGGAGTAGACGTCGCTTGATATCGAATGCTCGGCGCCGTCGAAGAGCTCTGGGGCCGCAAAAGAAGGCGTCATTGCGGCATGCGTCGACATCGACGTCGACGCGTCGAGTGTGCGGGCGAGGCCAAAATCCGAGACCACTGGTTTGCCGTTGCCATCGAGCAGGATGTTCGACGGCTTGAGGTCGGCGTGAATCACGCCAACCTGATGCGCAACATCGATAGTCCGAGCAGTAGATACGACAAAGTCGGACGCCACTGACCAGTGAAGACTCCCCTGCTCGTCCAGGATTTGTTGCAACGAGTTGCCATACAGCGGCATCACGATGAAGGGCTCTGCACGGTCAGTGGTACCAGTCCGCAACACTCGGGCGATGCCTGATTCACCAGCGAGGTGCTCCAAAGCCTTCACTTCCCGAAGCAGTCGGCGACTTGCCTTCACCCCGGCTACTCGCAGAACCTTGATCGCAACTCGGCCATGTTCAGGATCGAGACCGGAATACACGGTCGCTGACCCACCGACCCCGAGTTCGATCACGTCTTGTAGGCCGAATTCGTTACGCCTCGACTCAGTAGCCACCTTGCCGCTCGGTTCAGCACGAGCGGCGATCTTTAGTAGTCGCGCGAACTCGTTAGGCGACGGTGGCCGCTCGGCTGGGCTCTTGTGCATGGAGCGGATGACGAGTTCGACTAGTTGCATTGGGCAGCCGTAGGGAGTGAGATCGGGAGGCGATTCGGACCGCACCCGGTGCATCGTGTGAAGTACGCCACCGTCGTGATCGCTGAATGGTGGCTGGCCGGTGATGAGTGCGGCGAGGGTTGCGGCTAGTGCGTATACGTCGCTTGTGGGTTCGTGGAGGCCCTCGATTGCTTCAGGTGCTGCGTAGTTGGGCGTGCAGGCGTTTTCGGTGGTGGCGCCGGCTGAGTCGAGCAGTTTGGCGATGCCGAAGTCCGCAACGAACGGATCGTTGGTGGCGGTGAACAAGATGTTGGCGGGTTTGATGTCGCGGTGCCAGATGCCGAGGTCGTGCGCGCCTTGGACCGTGGTCGCGACTCGCACCATGATGTCAGCGGCCTCGCGCCAATCCATAGCCCCATCGCCCATCCGGTCGGCACCGCTGCCGCCGACGAGGAGCGGCATGATCATGTAAGGAAGCCCGTCGCCAGTCATGCCAGAGTCGAGCGCCGAAACCACGCCGGAGACTTCGCTCAATCCTTCGAGCGATCGCAACTCGCGCTCGAAGTAGACGGCAGTCCTTGTAGCTGCATTCGGAGGGAGGTCCAAGACTTTCACAGCCACGGTGTCGCCGTGGGTCGTGCGCAGCGCCGAGAATACTCGACTGCTGCCACCTCGAGCGATAAGTCTCACCCGAGACAGATTGTCAATTTTCAGGTCATCCATCGAGGACACCGGCCCCTACTACTCAAGTGTCGCCTGTTAGACTAACAGTGTCATCCAGACAGCGCAGAATGACGATGAACGAATCAACACTCAGGGTTTCATGCAATGGCACGGACGTTGTGGCGACTGCTTTTGATGGCTTTCGGTTTGGTCGTGGACCAGACAATGATCTTCAGATCTCTGGAGATCGGTCGATGCACCGCCAACAGGGACTGTTCAGCTTTTCGGGTGGCCAGTGGTGGCTGCAGAACGTCGGCAGCTCGACCCCTCTTCACATCCAAGATCGGTCGTCGTCCTCTTCGGTCCTCCTCGCTCCCGGTCAGTCGATCGGGTTGGGTTTCAACGAGACAATCATCGCCTTCACGACGGCGACCCAACGTACCTATCAGTTATTCGTGCAGCACGATGCGGCCCAACCTGTGCAAGCGCGCTCGCCGGGCCGAGGAACCTTGACCCACAACCATGTCGTGCCGCTTCGCGATGACCATCTGTTGCTGGTGCTCGCATTAGCCGAACCCCAGTTGCGAGACCCTACGGGGCCTCGAGTGCTGCCCACGAACCGTCAGGTCGCCCACCGGTTCGGCTGGAAATTATCCGCATACAACAGCAAGCTCGACAAGATCTGTACCAAGTTCGACCGCGCTGGGGTCGAGGGCCTTCGGGGCGAAAGCTCCACGGTTGCGAGTGATCGACGTGATCGCCTCGTCAGCCACCTGATCAGCCACGAGTTGGTGACCGTCGAAGACCTGGTCCTGCTCGAAGTAGACCTCGGAGACCCGGGGTAGACCACAGGCGGGCCGGTAGAGGGGTGTCGCGCGACCCTCTGTTCGCCGTTCGGCACATTTCGTACCTTGATGACACCGGCACTGAGGCCGGCATAACAAGGAGAACAAGATGTCAAGAATTCACCTCGAATCCGGAGAAGTCGAGTCTGCGGCGCAGATCGTCAACAGCCAAGCGGCTGCAACCGCGCAGGACCTGCAGGATCTGCGCGGACGGCTTGCGCCACTGTCCGAAGCGTTCCAGGGTCAGTCTGCGGAGGCTTTCCAATCCCGTGTCGAAGACTGGCAGCTGAGCGCACAGTCGTTGCTCGAAGCCCTCGACAGCCTTGGCGACTTCCTCCGCAATGCGTCCGAGCAAATTACCGCAACCGACGCCGCCATCGCAGGTGCGTTGGCTGGCGCTGGCTGAGACGGCTGGGGCGACGAGCGATGACGACAATTCACATCGAGGCAGAAGCACTTGGGGCTATGGGCGAGGCTGCCGGCCGAGTTGCGCGATCGCTGAGTGAGATCGAACAAACTCGCCGGTTCGATCTGGCTCCCCACGTCTCCGAAGCCCATGATGAGCTCGCTGACCGGTGGGACCGCCACCGCGAGGAACTGGCTACGAATCTGAGCGACATTGGGCAATCAACCACCGATGTCGTCGAGCAATTTACCACTACCGATCTGGCCTTGGCGGAAAGCCTCGACGTGAGCTCGACTGACGGAAGACAGCCGTCATGATGACCTATACATCACCAATCACTGGTGACCTCGCCGAGTTCATCGAGGCAAGCAAGCACTACGACGGGATCGCTGAGACGATCACGGCACTGCAGGTCGAGCTCCGCAAGAGCTTTGGTCCGAACCAGGGTGACTCGATCGTGGCGCTTGAGCAGGTGTGGGACGAGGTCGAAGAGGAACTGGGCCAAGCTCGCCTGGTGAGCGAGGACATCGTCTCGGCTCTCGACGCCCATCACCGCGAACTGAGCGACAAAGTCGACCTAGCTGATGCTGCAGTAACGGCGGCAAATCAGAGATTCGACGAGCTTCAACACGCAGAGGACCTCGAGGGCCGATGCCGGGCCGATGTCGCCGACGTGGTTGACAGGCTGGCAGTCGCGACCGACGAGGTTGCCTCGGCGCGAATCCAGGGAGAGCTCGACCGGGCGCATAATGAACTAGACAGCGCGGTGCGTGATCTGGGCAGCGCCCAGGGAGCAATGGGCAGCGCCGAAGACAAGCTAGATGAACTTCGCGACGAGGAAGAGCAGCTAAACCAGAAAACCGCGGCGCTGCTGCGTTCGGTCAACCTTGGTGTACTGCGCGACCGGGGGCGTATGGAGCGCTGGGTCCGCAAGGCAGGCGAGATCTACATCGAGCTGCAGTTCGGCGAACTGATCGACATCGCAAAAGGGCTTGAGGCGCTTGTCGATGGACGCTATGCCGACATGGCTCTCCACTTCAAGGATGCGCTGGACAGCGCGCTGCTCAAGGCATCAATCGCCGTGCTGGCCACTTCATGGATTTTCCCACCAGCAGGAATTGTTTTCACCGGCTTGGTTGTCGGTGGTTTCACTAGTGCTGCAATCGGGGGCGCCGCATGGCAACAGGGCTGGACTCACCCGGAGACAGGTAAGACGACAAGTGCATGGGACGCCAGCTTTGGCATTGTCATGGCCGTTGCCCCCCTCCGCCCGCTTCGAGCAACGAAGGCAGGCCTTAAGACGGGCGGACTTCGCGGGATCCGGACCGGCATGGGCACGGTCAGCGACGCAGTGGCCAACCCGGGTCTTCGCCAAAGCGCCACGAGGCTTCAGAACATGAGAGGCGCCATAAGCCAAGCTGACCAACACGTCAGCTGGGCTCGATCCGCAGATCTCGCTAGCGGTGGACGTACAACATTCACCGCCTCTGCCGACGTCCTGAAACAGACGACCGCACGGAACCTTGACACTGCGAAGAGCTTGCATGTTGACGAGTCATTGCTATTTGCCGGCGAAGTTGCTCTCGGCGTCATCGGCCCGGAAGCAGATGACGCAGTGCAGTGGGTCGCCGACGACACGGGAGTGTCGAAATGATCGAAGTGTCTTCGAAGCTGCAGATGAATGTGAAGGCACCAGTGGCGTGGCAGATTGTGCCAGCAGTGAGCGATCCATCAGCAATCGCGAACTCGCAGAATGCCATGGTGTTGTGCGCGGTTCGCACGAATCCATCCGGCAGCGTTGCGGCAACCATGACAGTGAGCGTCCATGCCCTGGCTGAGGACGCACCACGAGATCTAAATGCATTGATGCAGTGGCTTGATCTCGATCCACAGGCAGCGCATCGGGGCCTGTTTGAGGATCCTGCGTTTGCGGTAACCCGGGTGGCTCCAGCCCGACTCATCGAAGCAACGGTTCACCCCATGGTGTGCTCCGTGGCGAGTGCAACAATACGAACGTGCGATGGTCTAACCCCCATCACAGCGCATGCGTTCTTCCGGTTCGCGTTCGACGGGCGATGTCTCGTCTCGGTGTCAGGGCAAACCATCGACGTACTAGCCGTAGAGGCCCATGAGCGGTCGCTGACGCAAGTTGTCGACAACATCTCGATCGGATTCGAGCGATGAGCCCGCAGGACCGCACTCACCTGCGACTTCGCTGCGGAATCGGGCCCGGCGACAACAGTGGCACGCTAAGCGTCACGTTTGACGGACGAGCAACAGGCCATGACCTTGCCCAGGCTCTGCAACAGCGGGGATACACCCAGGCAGGAGTCTGGATTGACGGGGTGTGGATTGATCCAGAGGCACCGCTGCAGCACCAGGGGATTCAGGACGGGGCGGTGCTGGGCCACCAGCAGCACCCAATCGGTCCAGGTCTGTATCTCGCGGCAGTGGCCGGGGAGCACGTCGGCTCTTTCTGGGAGATCGGAGATCGCCAGTTCGTGATTGGTCGAGCTCCTCAGAGCAACGTGGTCTTGTCACCGGACGACATTTCGCGCTGCCAGGCCACGATCGAGCGAGACCCGAACTCGACTTGCATCAGCGACCATGGCTCGGTGCATCCGACCACGCTGAACGGCAGCGTGGTGCGAGGGCGAGCAGTCGTCCGTCCCGGCGACCTCGTGGGCATCGCAAATGAGCAGTTTGTGGTCGTTGACATTGCTGCCGATGAGCGGTTGCCCAAATCGTTGGCCGTGGGTGGCCAGCAGGTCGTTTCGCGTCGGCTCCGCCCGCCTCTTCCGCCGATCGATACCACGGTGAATACTCCCTCGAAGCCGCGGCTACGGTCGATCCCGGACACCCCGCTTTGGCACTCGTTGCTTGCCGCTATCCCGATGTTTGCTTTCTTCTTGATTTCCGGGCGCAACCCATGGCTGCTCCCCGTGCTCCTGATCTCGCCGGTTGCGTACGCAGGCTTCGGCGTTGTTCGTCGACGACGGATCGAAGCGGAGAACCTAGCCGTCGAAGAGCAGTACGCCGCAGACTGTCTGGACTTTGAAACGCGCTGTGCAGGGATAGCCCAAACGATGTCCAAGCAACGACGAGACGCTGCGCTGCCGGCACTGGTACCGGCACTTCATGCAACGGGCCGCCATGTCCGAATTTGGGAAGCCTCACTCGACGACCCGCTGTTTCTATCGTGCATTGTTGGATTGGCCGATCTGCCCATCGAGTTGACTGTTGTCGGTGACCCGCCGGGCCACCAAGCGAGGCTGCACGCCGTGCCAATGCGGGTGGACCTGCAAGCAGACAACCTGGGGATAGTTGGGCCGATGCGCCACGGGCACCGGGTCGCTCGCCATGTAATGATTTCGTTGGCAACGACACACGCGCCAGCTGACGCGCGCATCTGGGTCTTGGCTCCCGACGATGCCGATCACTGGGACCAGGTTGCCGGATGGTTACCGCATTGCACCTCGTCGCCGCAGCACCGAGGTGGTCGGGTTGCGACTACCTCGAAGAGACGAGTGGCGGTGCTGCGCCAGCTGCTGACAGCGATGGATGACCGGGCTACCGGAGGTGCCTATCGCGGACATGATGTGGTCTTCCTCGATCGCCCTGAAGCCATGGAGGACGTCGACGTGTCACGATTGGTCGAGGAGGGACAGGGCGTTGGCATCACGTTGGTAGTGTGCTCGCCGACCGTTCCCCACGGCACCACTGCGAACCTTCGCTTAGCTGAGGTGGGCTGCCACGGTGTGCTGGAGTCGAAGCGCTTCCCTCGGATCGAACGAATAGCGCTGCAGAGTCTCTCGATCGCTACGGCTTCAACCAGCGCCGCCGCGCTTGCTGGTCTTCGGATCAATTCGGCGAGCGATCGCCAACCGAATCGCAAGACTCGACTGACGGATTTGGTCGGCTTGCCCAACCCCACCGCAGAAGCGGTATGCGACCGATGGTCTACGCCGAGCGCCGGCTTGATTGCGACAATTGGTGATGCTGCAGGAGAGACCAAGACGGTTGATCTTGTAGCCGATGGGCCTCATGCAATGATCGGTGGCGCGACTGGTTCGGGCAAGACCGAGTTCCTCAAGACGCTCTTCGCCTCGCTGCTGATCGAAAATCATCCTGACGACTTATCAATTGTCTTCGTCGACTTTAAGGGCGGGGTCGACTTCGAGAATCTTCGCGGACTACCGCATGTGCTCGATCTGGCGACGAATCAGGATCCGGCTGGCTTCGCCCGCACGGTCGCGTTGCTCAGCGCCGAGGTTCAGCGCCGCCAGCGCAAGCTAATCGAGGCCGAGGTGACCGATATTCGCTCATATCACGAGCAGCGGCGAGCGAAGCCCGATGCCGCGGCACCGATGCCACGGCTACTCCTGGTTATTGATGAGTTCGCTGAGCTGCTGGACAGTGAGGTCGGAAAAGCAAACCTGTCCGAACTCGTAAGTGTGGCCCGGGTCGGTCGAGCGTTGGGGATCCATCTGCTCCTGCTCACGCAGGTCGTTGATCACAAGCTGCCGACACATATCGATGCCAATACGACGTTACGGATTTGTATGCGGGCCTCGGCTGCAACCTCCAAGACGGTGCTCGGTTCCGACCTGGCTGCTCATATAGCCAAGGACCAACCTGGCCAGGGTTATGTCGTCGCCGGCGACGGGCCCGCGATGAGCTTTCAAACCGCTCGCGTAGCGGGGCCCCGACCCGGTCAGTCAACGTTGGATCTTCGGCCGCCCGTAGTGGCGGCACTGACTGAGCTGCCGACACAGCCCATTGAGTACGCCGAAGCAAAGCAGGGCGAACCGGCGTTTAACGACACGGACCTGGCTGCCATCTGCCATGCACTTGCTGACGCAACGATTGCAACTGGTTGGCGGGCCCCGGCGGTGCCGTGGCCCGCCGGTCTTCCCCAACGTCTTGTCGATCACGGCACTGACGGTCGCCAGATCGATATCGACCCCAGGCCGATCTGTGTGGAGGCCGGGAGCCTTGGCTTAGGCTTGGCCGACTTGCCAGATCAGCAGATGCAGCATGCAATCGCCCTGCACCCCAGCGACGATTGCATTCTGTTTCTCGGTGAGAATGCAACTGAGCTGACCGACCAGCTCGCCGCTACCGCTGTTCGCCTGGCAGAGAGCCATTCGCCAGCAGAGCTGCATATTGCCGGCATCGCTCTCGACAACGAGGGGCTTGATGAGTTGGCACTGCTCCCACACTGCATGGGTGTGGCGTCGAACAACTCGAGCAAGGCGTCGCGGCTGATCCGAACGATCGCCCAGCAGGTGGGTGACCGGCGACTCGCTCACGCTCGAGGGGCGAACACTGCCCCCGAGAGTGCTCGAGTCGTCCTGCTGGTTGCTGGCTTCGATCGGCTCATGGCCCGTGGCGCTGAGCCCGACCCTTGCCTTGCGCCGTTACGAGCGCTCGTTGCATCCGTCGCAGGTACTGGCGTGCAGATTCTCATCTCGGGAACCCCGACCATTGCGGAGCGGCTTGGGACCACAGTCCGTAAGCGTTTCGTCTTCGATGCACTGCGGCGTAACGATCCCGACATGTCGATGGATGGGCGCTGTATCGATCTGCGGACGCAAGCGCCGGTGCAGATGCTGCGCCTGGCGGCGTCGGCGGCGCAGGAATCGGAGGTTCGAAACGAGCGCATTCGCAAGGTCGCCAATGCGGTCTGCGTTGCTGGCCCGGAGCGAGTCGTCGATGTGCCGTGGCCGATGCCATTGGAGTTGGCACCTGAGCAACCTGGCATCAAAGGGCATGAGCTGTTCGTTGGTGTCGACACCGAGAGCGGCGAATGGATTCGGTGGCGGAGGCGCTCCGCCGCAGCGGTACTTCCCGTAGTGGGCCGTCGCCAGTGCGGGCGAACCGAAGCACTTCGGAGCATCTCGCATCTGAATCGCAGACGTTTCACGACCGTCGTGCTGGACCATCTTGGCGAAAGCGAGCTTGTTGCCAGTGGAAATCACGTCGTTACCGACGGGTCAGCGTGCATTGATCTGATGGCATCGATCGACGGGCCGGTCCTGTTGCTGATCGACAATGCTCGTGCCATCGATGACCCCGCTCCGATCTTGGCTGCAATCGATCGGCCAGACACGATGTGCGTTGTAACGGGCGCGCAACCGCTTCTCGGCGGCATAGGCCGGACGGTACGATTCGATACCGCGCTCGTGCTCGCGCCAGAGCGACGACGTGATGCAAGCCCGATCCTGGCAGCGTTGCCGGACGAGTTGATCGAGGGTCGTGCTGGACGAGGTGTGTTCGTGGGTGCGGACGGCGCGATTGGTGTCCAGATGGCGAGCGCGCCAGGGACGGCTGCCAGCCTCCCGTCGCGGTCGGCCGGCCCTATGGCGCCAGTCAGCGTTGGCGAATGAAGAAGGACGCACCAAGGGGTCCCGGCAGGCTGTCTCTACCCAGACTTGACGGCCTCTGTGTCTCTGTCGCCCATCGATACATCTTCAAGATGGAAGGCCAACCGTGCTGCGAGCGCACGTGGGGCGCGGCGTAGGACGCCAGTCGACCCACCGACTAGCTTCGAAATGTGGACACGCTTGTAACAACTGAGTGGCTCGCTGGCGAACTTGGGGCAGAAGATCTCGTCGTGCTCGATTGCACCATCTTCTTGCACATGGGCGACGACGGCTATATCTCCAAGAGCGGGCTCGAGAACTTCGAGGCTGCGCACATTGCGGGAGCGGCGTTTGCTGACCTGAACGAGGAACTGGTCGACGCAACATCGAAGCTGCGGTATGCGTTACCAACGCCCGAGCGCTTCGGGGCGGCGATGGAGCGACTCGGCGTCGCCGACGGCAAACGTGTGGTTCTTTACGACGACAACCATTCGATGTGGGCCGCACGGGTGTGGTTCATGCTGCGATGGGTTGGCTTCGACGATGCTGCGCTGCTCGATGGTGGCCTCAAGGCGTGGAAGGCACAGGGTCACCCAACCGGGTCAGGGGCTTCGGCTCCGGCTGCGCAGCCTGCAGGCTCGTTGTCGCTGAATCCCAGGCCAGAGATGATCGCCGACAAAGCCGATGTGTTGGCCGCGATAAGCGACGGTGCGACCTGTCTGATCGACGCGCTACCAGCGGCTGTGTTCAACGGCAAGGCCGAACCGTATGCCCGACCGGGTCACATCCCGGGCGCGATCAACATCGCCGCAACCAGCATGGTCGACGCCGACACCGCGTTGTTCAAACCGGCCGACGAGATTCGCGCCATGCTGCCAAATCGGCCCGAAGCTCGCACGGTCGCCTATTGAGGTGGCGGCATCGCTGCGTCGGTCGACGCATTCTGGATGATCCGCCTGGGCTTCACTGACGTGGCCGTCTACACCGCCAGCCTGCAGGAGTGGGCCGCTGACCCCGACGCACCTATGACCGTCGATGCGTAGCGCCGCGACCGGCAACGCCGCTGCACCCGCCCTAACCTCCCGTCTTCACCCGCTACGGCGCTAGCTTCCCTGATTGATCGCAACCCAATGAACGAGATGGGGCGGCGAGTGACTCAGTTCAGGTCCAAAACCCCGGACTGCCTCGGCATGACAATACCCAATGCAATAACTATTACTGCAATAACTATTCCTGCAATAGGTATTGACACACTAGGTCCAACGGTTCATAGTTGGTCTACGGGCCGCTGGCACCCGTTCTCTAACCAGCACAAACCAAAAAGAAGGAGGCGCTCGTGCGAACTCGCAAAGCTCTCTTATTGATCGCCCTGTCACTACTCACCTCAGTTGCGTTCATGTCATCAGCCGATGCACACAACGACAAGCGGGCTACCAACGCCACGAGCGGCAACGACTCGGGCACCTCGACCAACCATGCATTTGCATGGGCAACCAACGGATGCACCAAGGTTCCTGACAGCGCATCCGGCTTGTTCTACTTCAACCATGCGTGTGACCACCACGATGGCTGCTACGGCGGCCACTGGGAATCACGCCTTGGTTGCGACAACCGGTTCGCCTCGAACATGAACTCTTCGTGTGACTACAACTGGGCCTGGTACAACCCAGCGCGCCCTCTCTGCAAGAAGGTGAAGGACACCTACTACGCAGGTGTTCGTGCACTCGGCTACGAAGCCTACAACGGCTGGAGCATCTCTGGCCCTTCGGGCTGGTAGCACGCCCGACACGCTGACCCGTTCTGGCCATGTGCCCCACCGTGCACTGGCCAGAGCGGGACAGACCCTTTCTCAAGCTCTACCCGCTCTCCCCTCTCTGCTCTCCCCTCTCTGCTCTCCCCTCTCCCCTCGTTTCCCTGTGTCGCCTTCGGCTGCGACTCCCACTGGCCGAACATCCCCTCGAAAGAACTGCACCATGGAAATCTTCTCCGCTCTCCGCCCGTCACGGTCCACCGCACTGGCCCTAGTCGGACTACTCGCATTCACGACCGCCTGTTCATCATCGGTCGACCAGCGAGTTCTCGATCTCACCGCCGACGAGACGGTGATGTCACCGCTGAACAGCCTGATCGGCGTCGACCCCACCTCGGGCACTTCGGGCGCTGACCAAGAGCGAGCCGCCCAAGAGTCGATCGCTGACTGCATGGCACGAGCTGGGTTCAGCTACCAGGCGGTCGCCCTTCCCGAAAGCCCCAGTGCTCTCGCCGTATCGGGCACACCCACCCGCACCGACATAGAACAGATCGGCTACGGAATTGCCGCCAGCGTCGAGTTCGAGCTGACCGGGGACGCCCACGAGGCACTCGCAGACCCCAACGAGGACCTACGCGCTGGGCTCTCTGAGCAAGAAGTCATCGCCTACGACACCGCCATGTCGGGTCTCTCAGCCGACGAGGTCACCTGGTCAGCCGATGGTGAACCCATCGACGCACAAACCGGCGATGTCATGACCTTCGAAGCCTTCGAAGAAGCCAGCCAAGACGGTTGCCTCTACCAGGCGTACCAGCCATCGACCAACAACGGGTCCGCCAAGCTCCTTGGCAGCGACGCCTACCAGCAGCTACAACAGCGACTCATGAGCGACGAGCGCATGCAGTCACTACTCGCCGGCTGGACGCAGTGCATGTCCGCCGAGGGTTACAGCTACCGCACCTCCGAAGACATCTACGCCGAACTCGCCACCGAAGCCGATGCCTTGATGGGGGCGCACTTCAATGATGGAGTGTCCGGAGACGAACTTGGCGCCCGCATCGACGATCTCCGAGCCCACGAGACACAAATCGCGGTGGTCGACTTCGACTGCAGCGCCGGTCTCTTCGAACTTGCTCCGGCCATCAACCGTGAACTCGAAGTCGAGTTCATTCTCGACAACGAAGCCATCATCATCGAACTCCTCGAGACTCGAGCCGACGCCTGATGACTCGAATGCGCACTGCGACCCTCCTGGTCAGCATCGCCCTCAGCGCGGTTGTGCTGCTGAGCGCCTGTGGCAACACGCTCGACGACTCGACCGCCCTGGTGCTGGTTCCACAAGATGCACGCTTTGGTGACACGCTTCAGCTCGAAGGTGCAGCCAACGTCGACAACTACCTCGTGCGATCCAACTGGAGTGCCGAGTTCGATTCTGCGATCGATCGGTCGCTCGCAGTCGAGAGCTACCAGGTGAACGACGCCACCGCGTGGGATGGATCCGACTTCGCCGACGACGACGAGACCGCAGCGGCACTGACCAATGTGCTCAGCGACAGCTCGGACGGCGCCACCAACTGCGAAACCATCGCAACCAGCCCTGGCGTCGACCAGTGCACCTACGCCGTCGGCGGCCAAGACTTCGCCATCCTGACCCGCAGCTTCGACACCACGACGATGCTGGTGCTCGGCAACAACCAGGCAAGCATCGACTTCATCAGCGGCGACTTCACCCCAATCGCGGTGCAAACCGCAGCAGCTGACTTCAGCTGACACCCGGTAGCAGCTCGCCGGCAACAAGCCGGGCGACCAGATTGCACCCAAACGATCCCGACATGCGAGTACCGAGCCGGAGTTAGTTCGGGGTCACGATTGCGATGATGCTGACGCCGTCGTCGCATGGGCCGAGCTGATCGAACCTATTCGGGTAGCCCAATTCGGTATCGAACCGCAGGTTGAAGTGTGCGCCGCAGTCGGCGGGGGCAGGCACCAGGCTGGGGTCCGCCTCGAAGGTGGCGATGACGGTGTCGGCCTCGGCGAACAGCTCCTCGATGCTGCGAGGGAACGTCCAATCCTGCACGGCAGGATCGGTGTCTTCGGAGACCACGACACCTCCCTCGATCACGAGGCGAGTGAACCCGACCGTCTCGAGCCCGATCTGCAACTCGTAGTTCGCAGGCGTATCTGCTTCCCACGTGGCGCGGGCAACGTCGAAGGCAGCGCGTGCGCCTGCGACATCGCGCTCGTTGAACTCGCCGTCAGGCACCGCTGCGAGCGGTTCTGTCGAGGCGGTCTGATCGGTCGATTCTTCGGCCGGTTCCACCGGTGATTTTTGAACCGTTTCCTCCGGTGGCTGCGCCGCCGGTTGCGCTGGCTCAGTCGCACCATCGCTAGAACAGGACGCGGTGAACAAGACAAACACAAGTGCGAATAGGCAGGTCAGCTTCAGTCTCATAGTGTTTGGACGATCCTTAAACGATGCTGGTTCCCGACAACCATGAAAGCATTCGCGATGGAAGCCGTGAACCCCCATCACTGCTGTCGATGCCGCGGGTGCGGCGGAGAAAAGCAGATGGTGATTCTCATGCTCGTAGGATTTGCCTTCGACTGCGGGCAGCGATTCCGGTGGCGGAATTTCGAGGACAGACGTTTATGACCAAGGCGACCGACGCGGCTCTGCTGCTTCTCGGCAAGGACTACGGCGAATACGGCGCCCTGTGTTCGGTGGCGGTTGGGGCTCATGCGGCGGCCGCGATCTCGGTGGGAACGGATCCCGCTTCGCCCAGCCACCAGTTCAAGACCGACCCGCGGGTCAAGAATGAAGATGGGCTGTGCGTGCTCGATGGCGATGATTGGTCGGGTTATGCGGTGGCCGATGCGCACTATGGGCCCGAGTCGAGCCATCTTCTGCTGTCGCGGCTGCATCACATGTGGGCCAGTGACCTGCCCGGAGACTTCGACGAGCTGGCTGCGATGATTGCCGATCTGCGTCATGGTGCGCCTGCGGAAACGGGTTCGGAGACCACGCTGCTGGTGGTCGTCTATCAGCGGACGGCCAAGCGCGGTTTTGGCATCTCCTTTGGCGATTCGAGCTTCACGATTCTCGGACCTGGTCGCAGTGGCGACCCAATCAATGTGCATGACCAGCGCTACGTGCGGAGCGCCGACGAAGCCACCATGCGCAATGGCGCACCGTTCACTTTCGAGACCAAACCCGGTGAGCTCCTGCTGCTGCACACCGACGGCGTCGACGAGTGCCACTATCGCCAACCAGCCACTTCGGTTCGACCCTCGCAGATGCTGGCCGCCGCCGAGACTGCCGGGCATGACCCGCTTCGCACCGTCGAAGGAATCGCCCGGCTCGCGCTCGGCGGTGTGGCCGGCAACCCCGGCGGTCAAGACAACATCGCTGCCATCACCGCCGCAGCCTGATCGGCTCGCACATATTGGTTGGGGAGCTGCTGATCTAAGGTCGGGGCGGTCAGCCCGCGAGTCGCCAGGAGGCGAAGCCATGATGAAGATGAGCGTTATGTACCCCAAGACCGAGGGCGCCTCGTTCGACATGGCGTACTACAAGACGAAGCACTTCGAGATCGTCGACCGGACCATGAAACCCGCCCGCTGGGAAATCGATGCTGGCGTGGCCGGTCCGTACGAGGTCGTCGCCCACCTGTACTTCGACTCGCAGGAAGCCATGGATGCCGGCATGGCCGAAGCCGCCGAGGCCGGAGCCGACGTCCCGAACTTCACCACCATCAAGTCAGTGGTACAGGTCGCCGAGATCGTCGACGTCTGACCGCCCGAGCCCGAGCGCTGCTCGCACACCGATTCGGCGGTGCATGCCATCGCGTACAGCCACGGCCATCACGGCTACAACGTCGCGGTCGACATGTGGCAACAGCACAACGCCGACCGGGGCGATCCGCCGATTCGATTGGTCGGCCACGCGCTGGTCGTCAAGCGCATGGCCCGGTACCGCGAGACGGCTGAGCTGCAGACCCGCATGGGGCCAAGGCTCGAGAGCTGGCTGCCGACGGCGATACCCAGCTTGCGCTTCACGTTGTCGACTTGCTCGTACTCGGCGACGGCGACGAACCCCACGTGGCCGAAGCACGCGAGCTCAAAGCCAAACTATGTGTGACCCGCTCACGCGAGGTCGGCCCGTATGTCTCGCGATCGTGTTACCGCAGCTCGGCTCGACTGTTAGAAATCGGCACCAGCAGCTGGACCGGCCTGAAGTAACCCGAGATCACCTAGGCCGTAACGCGATCAGGTAGAGCTTCGGCGATGGTGCGCGCCACTCTGCGCGGCGGCTCAGTCTGAGTCTTCGGCGCGGACGACGATGCCGTCGGCTACGAGTCTGTCGATGGTTGCCTGGTCATAGCCGAGCTCGCCCAGCAGTTCGTCGGTGTGTTCGCCGTGGGCGGCGACCTCGGGCCGGGCCCGGTAGGTGGCTTCCGAGAACTTCACCGGTGGCGCAGCAATGGTGTAGCGCCCGAAACGGGGATGCTCGCCTTCGTACAGCAGTCCAGCGGCGTGGGCGTCGGGGTCGACGAGCAGCTCCTCGAGTAGTCGCACCGGCGCACAGGGGATGCCGGCTTCGGTAAGCATCGCCAGTGCGGCTTCGGTGGTGTAGTTCGCCATCGAAGCAGCAATCGATGCCTTGGCTGCGGACAGCAGTGTCGAGCGCTGCTCACGGTCGACCCAAGCGTCGGTGGTGCGGGGGTCCGTCGAGTCGAACAGCTCGCAGAAGCGCGGACCCATCGATCCAGTCGCGCCAACCGCGACCAGGCCGTCGACGGTCTCGAAAGTACTGAAGTAAAACAACGGCGTTGTGGCGCGCTGGGCTCGTTCGGCGAGCAAGTCCGCGAGCGGGTCTCCGGCATGGCGGCGGTGCACGAGGTCGTGCTTCCAGCCGTCGCTTGCTTCGAACAGGCTGGCGGATCGGTGTTGCAGGAAGAGCCCGGCATGCGCGAGCGACGTGCTGACTCGCTGGCCGAGCCCAGTGATCTCACGTTGGCGCAAGGCGGCGGTAATGCCAAATGCGAGCAGCAGGCCAGCGGTGTAGTCACACAGGTAATGCTCGTAGTGCCCAAGCGGGCTGTCGGCGGTAGCGCTGGCTGAGAGGCGAAGGCCGGTCCATGATTGGGCGATGAGGTCGAGGCTGGGCTCGGTGGCAAGCGGGCCGTCGTCGCCGTAGCCACTGATCTCGCCGTAGACCAACCGAGCATTGCTGGGCTGCAGTGACTCGTAGTCAAGGCCAATGCGGGATGCGGTCCCCGGCCGCAAATTGCTGATCACGACATCGCAGCTGGCGGCGAGTTCTTGGGCAACGGCGCGTCCCTCGTCGGTCGACAGGTCCACAGGGATTGCTCGTTTGCCGAACGCCTTGACGACATACTGGCGGCCTTCGGTCAGCTCACCCTCGGGTGAAGTCAGCGGGTCGATGATCCGGGTCAGATCCCCGCTCACGGGCTCGAGCTTGATGACGTCGGCGTCGCCATGGGCAAACAGTTGCGCCGAGATAGGCGCAGCCACGAACTGACCAATCTCAAGGATGCGGATTCCTTCGAACAGCCCAGGCGCTTCGGTCGTCACCGCGCTGCTATCGACGGCTTGAGCGAGCTTTCTGACGATCTTGGTCTACATTTTGAACCAAAATCGTCAGAAACGTCTCTGGGCGTGGTCAGCCGGTTCAGGGGGTGCATGCCTTTGATCTTTGCAGGCCAAGGCGGTCGCTTGTTCAGCGAGCAAGCGCAGGTGGGTCGAGCCGGTCGGTCCGCAGGTGATGTGGCTCGCCGTCCCAACAGAGGGCGAGAAATTCCGCGGGCCAAGGCATCGTGGTCGCGGTTGACGGCTGCAGGAACACGTGCACTGCTTTGCCGCGTCCGGCGAGGACCGGTTCCGGTGACTGCAGATCCCAGATCTGGATCTCGTGCTCAAGGCTCTTGGTACCGGCTCGGACGGTATTGATGCGACACAGCACCTGGCCGGGCACCATGACCTGGCGCAGGAAGTCGTAAGACACATGGGCCATCGCCGCAGCCTGGTCGGATAGCTGACGTCGGAGCCCCATCGCCCGGTACCAGCCTTGGAACGTCTGGTTGATGAACGCAAAGTACCGAGCGTTGTTCACATGATGCGAGAACTTGTCCTCGGGCCGATCCGCATCGGTCACGGCAATCCGCAAGTCGTGAAACTTGTGCAGCGGCAGTTCAGCGCTCGGATCGTCAGCCATTGGCAGCGACGATAGTTAACCTCGCCGCTTCGCAAGCGATCGTGTTGGTGCGAACGCTGCAGCACGATGACCGGGCACGTGCACGCTACGTCGGCCCAGCGATCCTAGAGAACCGAGGATGTGACCTCGGTTGAGCGGGTAGCCGAAGTTATCCGAGCTGACCGAGACGGACGCTCCACAACAGACTGATGCGTCTCGTCCTCGACGCGTCAATAGTTCTGCCGCTGGTAGCAGCTCGTTGGCGAGCTGCGGGTCGTACTGGCCGAGCTTGGTGTTATTGATCGGGTAGCGCTCCTGTAGGTAACCATCACTCACACCCCACGCCGTCTCCGTCTCCATCGAACTTGTCTTGGAAGCCGGGCTCGCCACGCCGTATAGGCGCCCGGCCGGCATTTCGAACCTCTGTGCAGTTGGCGAACGAGGACTGTGGTGGAACACGCGTTGCAGTCGGCGGCGGCGCCGGAACCGGTGTCGGCGGAATGGGTGTCGTGGGCACCGCCGTCGGTGGGACTGCCGTTGGCGGCACGGACGTTGGTGGCACCGCCGTTGGCGGCACGGACGTTGGTGGCACCGCCGTCGGTGGGACTGGTGTTGGTGGGACTGCCGTTGGCGGCACTGCGGGTGGCGGCACGGACGTTGGTGGCACCGCCGTCGGTGGGACTGGTGTCGCGGGCACGGGCGTTGCTGGAACGGATGTTGGAGGCACCGGTGTTGGACTCGGTGGGACCTGCGTGGGACGCGCTGTCGGCTCCGGGGAAGGTGTCGGAGTAGTCACGGTTGGGCTCGGTAGAGCGGCGGCTTCGGTCGGCGTCGCAGATGGTTCAGTCGGCTCCGGGTCGCTGTCGTCGAGGGCCGCATTAGCTGGCTCGGCGTCAGCGGATCCAGGGGTCGACGTTGCCACCACGGTCTGTGGCTGAATGCTCTCGGGCTGGTCGTCGTCCACCGCTGCGCCGAGCGCTGTGAGCCCGACAAGGCTAACGGCCCCGCCAGCAGCCCACTTCTTCCAGCCAGTAAATCGCTTACTGCTCACGACAGCGACCTATCTGTGAACTTGGCGGGGACGCCGCCAACGATGGCCGGGCCCCGGAGGCCGATAGTCGGGTCGATGCTCATGCAATCCCTGTATGAGTTGGTTGTGACACTCAGCGCAGGTCGCGTCGCAGAAGTGGGTCAGGCTGAGTCCTGCTCGCTGGCTGAGCGGGCCCTGCGTTCGCAAGTGCACTCATCACCGCGCGTGTCAGCGCATCGGGTGACTTGTCGGTTTCGACCCGAGGTATCGGTGTTGGCGTGCCGATCGTGAGTCGTGGCGGAAGCGGGATCTGATTGCGGTGTCGCGGATCAAGGTCGAACACGACGAGCGGCAACGATGAGTCGCCGTCGAGTCCCTGGGCGGCAGCTATTTCCCAGTCGACGAACCGTTTTGACCAGGTCGATCGGCCAAGCAAGACAATGGCGACGGAGACACCGGCAAGGTAGCGGGCTCGAATGCATCGAATGATGGCCTCGTCCGAAGGTAAGCCAACGAAGTCGTCGCCAATAGTGACCCCGCGCTGTTGCAGAGAACTAAAGAGGTGGCCAAAACGACAAACGAAGCCGTCGACTTCCTCGCGGTCGTCGTGGTGAAAGATCAGGTGTGCCGAGACAGGAATTGTTTCGATACCACTTAGTCGGCTACCGCCGTGACACGACCGTTAGCCGGGAGCAAAATAGCCAGCTCGGTGCCTTGGGCCCGTCGTCGAGCTTCTTCCAGGATCGCAGAATCACCAGTCGCCGAGGCAAGGTCGACGCGACACCGAACGGACCAGAGTCGAAGCCGCCAGCGGTCAGCCTCGTCAACCGCAAGTCGCAGCCATCGAATGCGTTCATCGGACTCAGTAGCGAGGTTGGCGAGCGACCAAGAAACCGGTCCCGCGTGGGCTACGGCAGCGCCGACGACGAGTGCGGTACCGGCGAATGGTTCGAGGACGCCCTGCAGCTGAGCTCGAACCCTCTTCGTCAGAAGTTCAGACGGCGCCGAGGCCAGGATGCCAGCCGCAGGGTGGGAGAAGGGAGAGCGTTGCTGGGAAGCGCGCAGCGCCACATCCTGGATCAGATGAGCGGCGTCGTTGTGACGCCCTGCGTATTGAGCGAGCGTGACCGCCAGCGCGGCTCGGGCCAGAAACGACCGCTGGAGATCAGGCGGAGCCGCCTCGAGTTGGGGCAAGAGCTGCCCATGTTGCCCAACCACCCACTGCCGCATAAATCCCTGTGCCGCTCGCGTGCTGAACGCGGCGACGACACCATGCTGCGAAGCAACCTCGAGCGCAGCGTTGGCTTGGCAATCGTGTTGCTCCCATTCACCGTCGACGAATGAGAACATGGCGGTGACCAGCCGGGCATGCCATGTGCGTAGCGGGTCCATCTTCACCGCCGGATGGGCCCGAAAGGTCTGGTGTTTTGATCGAGCGATATCGTCGTGGCCCAGTAGTAATGCTTGGGCTAGTTCGATCTGTGTAAGGCGCGCCCCTAGTTCTGGATCGGTGAGCAGCTCTGGGTTGTCAGGGAGCGGCGGCCATTCTGTTGGTGGGATGGAGCGACAGGCAGCCCAGCCACCAAGCCAAGCTGTCATCCGGTTTGCTGGCGTCGTGGCGGATCGAACGGCTTGACCGCTGATCCTCAGCGAGTGCTCGTGACGTCCCAGCAGACCAAACTCGCGTGCCAGGGCTGCCGCATGTGCAACCTGTAGCTCTTCGCTCAGCATCGAGGACTCGACGCGTTCGAGCATGGCGATGCGGCGTTCGTCGCCCATTGCATCTTCGGTGCGCTGCACTCCCTCAAGTGCTATCTCCAAGCTCAATGCCGCGTCGTTGTGCCCGCTTGCAAGTTCAAAGGCGGTTGACCGGACATCCCAACTGTCACCACCGCTGCTTGCTGTCGCCTCGGCAAAGGCAAGCAAATCCTTGGGCGATATCTCGATATCGGAGAGGGCACGAGCCTGCGTGAATGCGGCAACGGCTTCTCGATAGGAACCCTGTTGATGAAACGCCCGGGCAGATTCCAGTACCGCCTCGACCACATCACTGTTGTCCACGAGCGCGCCAGCTTCGACGACATGCACGGCGCGAGCGTGGACGTCGTCAGCGGCATCGGCCAGGTCGGCAGCGTCGAGATGGAGTCGACGGCGCTCACCTCGATTCAGGACGCCGTCAAAGTCGTGCTGGATGAGGACGTGGCGAAAGCTGAACTCGTCTGGCCGCTGCGCGTTCTCCAGGATCTCGGCATCTTGCAGTTCATCGGTGGCTTGTACCACCAGCTCGACATCGAAACCCCCGAGCAAGGCCAGGTCTCCAACTCGAAAGGTCGTGCCCAGTACCGCAGCCACAGCAGCAATAGTGCGTGTTGATTCGTCAACGCGGTTTGACCACAACCCGGTTCGCTCCGACCCCAGACGCGGTGGAACGAGCGCCCATGTGTCGGGCGCCGCGGATTGCGCTATTTCGTGGGCAACTAGCGGCAGCGCGGCTTTGCGATCGACGAGTGCATGTGCGAAGTCGCGCCGCTGCTTCGATGTCGAGCCGGGGTGATGCAGTCCGACCAGCTCAACAAGGTCATCCATCGAGAAGTCACCAACAGCAACGGGTTTAAGCCCAGCCCGTTCGAGCCCATCGGCGAACAATCGCCAACTGGAATTGGCTTGTGAGTCACGCCCGGCAACTACGAGCTGGATTCGAGGTTCTGTCGAGCTCGATGCAAGAAAGTCGACGAGTTGCTGGGAATGGCTATCGAGCCACTGTGCATCGTCGACAACAATAATCAGCGGCAGCCCCGCGAATTCGGTCGAGAGGCGACGTCGTGCCGCGGCCCAGCACTTGGAACGAAGCAGAGCATCGTCGACTGCTCCTTCGAGAAGCGGCGCCAAGTCTTGCTCCATCGACGGGGTCACCGCCAAAAACGATCCGTATGCAGCAGCGGAACCTCGGCGACCAGTCAGCCAGAGCGCGTGGTTTCCGCGCTTTGACCAACCGGCGACTAGTGATTGCAGTAGAGCAGTCTTGCCTGCGCCGCTTTCGCCCTGAATGAGAACCCCACCGTCGGCGATGCGCTCGTTGACCAACGCAGCGAGCTGTGGTCGCGGTACTGATCCGAGCAGACTGTCACCAGGCGAAACACCGATGACTCTGCCGTCGATCGAGCCATGTACGTTCGAGCTCTGGACAGCGCCCGATTCTGATTCTGCGAGCGATCGAATCGTTGGGTCGAGCGAGACGCCGAGCTCGGTCTGCAGATAGTTGCTTGCGGCTTCTACCAAGCGACCCGCCTCGCTTCGTTGCCCGGCATCATGGTGTAGTTGCACTACTGTTTTGAGCAGGTTCTCTCGGTAGTGGTCTCGTGCGACGAGTGTTCGTATCGTCTGTAACGTCGCGGGTGACCAGTCCGAGCGGGTCGAGCCCAGCATGCGCTGTACCAGGTCGATGCGAAGCGACGACACTTCCTCGGTCACCCGAGCGATAAGCGGCGACGGTTCGATGCCGGCAAAGGGTTCGCCACTCATCAGGCGACAAAGCTCGGTCTCAGGCGTTTGTGCAAGATCGAGCCCGCCCGCCTGACGCAATTGCCATATGTCCACTGTCTGGACCGCTTCGTCGATGCGGTAGTGCCCGCTGGTGGTGATTACGTCGACGGACTTGCGGAGCCGAAAGAGTGCGCTGCGGAACGTGCTATTCCACTTGTCGGGTAGCGCGGCGCCGTAGTAGATCTCTTCGGCGATCGCTTCGCTGCTGATACCGGCCGGCCCGGCTGCGGCCAGGATCGACAAGATGAAGCGTTGTGCTGGCGCAAGGCTCGTGTCACCTGTTGGGTGTGAGACGCCAACCACGCCCAGGCACCGGATAGTGATCACGTTGAGAAACTACATCACAGCAACGTTGTACATAGAGGTTGCGCGGATAGGCATACGCGAAGCTCAAATAGCGCGCAACTCTTGGGGCTGCCAAGAAATCGGCACACCTCTCCGCTAGCCCCATAGTCTCGTTCAGCACCGTCGGCACTTTCGGGAGACACCATGGCAGCTTGGCCGCCGCAACAAGTCGAGATCGAGACACAACAGTGGACGGTCGGTGACCTGCGCGATGGAGACCTGGTATTTGGACAACGTGCCGGGGGCCCGTTCGCCAAGTTGTGCGCCGCAGCTGGCGAGCCATGGATGCACGTGGGCAGTCTGACGACTGACGAGAACGGCGAGCGGGTCGTGGTCGAGCTCAGACGACACACGTTCTTCGTCACTGACCCGGCCAGCTTTTTCTCCCATGAGAGATATCAGAGCTTTGGCGCCGCAAGGTTGCGGTTGCGTCCAGAGTGTGTCGACCAGGCGAACACCTGGATGCGCAATCAGTTGCAGGGAAACCAGACTGCGAAACAGGCATACCCCTGGGACGATTACCTCCTGGCTGGCGTGATCGCTGCAGGGCATCGGGGCCTGATCACAAAGTGCCCCGACGAGGTACGAGCCGCCCTGGCAGCTGCTGCTGCCTACGCCAAGGAGACGCCCTATGACCTCGACGGGGTCCTGTCACTCACCTGTTCGGCTTTCGTTCAGGTTGCCTATGACCAGGTCGGCAAGTCCTGTGCCATCGAACATCCCCGGTGGCGGAGCGAGCCTGTGTCATGGCCCGGGCGCAGTCCCACTATCGACGAAGTGTTCGAGATGACCGAGGAAGAACTGGCCGGATACGACGACGCAAGCCTTGTGGACTTGTACCTGGATTCTGAGGGAGTCGACCGTGGTGTCATCGGTGACTTGAGGACGGGTGCCTCGACTCTGGCCGGTATTGCCAAGGACATGAGTGGGGAGCAGGTCAGCGAGCTGTTCACGGTCGTGGTCGCTGCGCTCGGTGGCCTGGCGTTCGGCGTGGCGCCAGCGAAAGGCGAACTCGCCGTTGATAGCCGATGGGTGACGCCCGGGGATCTCTGGCGGTCGCCGAGTGTGCTCGAGCGGGGCTATGTCAGCGTTTGATCAGAACGAGGGATGATCTGATCGAGGCCCACTCGGGTCGTGAGGACTGGTGTGCCCCAGTCCATGTCGTTTGGCAGGGTGAACACGGCAAGCCGAGCGTCAGTGAGCGCGGCGTCGATCGGGACACCTGCAGCGAGTTCTGAAAGAAGCGTGCTTCCGAAGGTGACTGCGGCTTTGTCGTCGAAGTTGAACTGCATGCCGATCGCCGCGGGCACGCCCTGCGCGACCAGGCTCGAGGCAATTCCAGCAAAGCGGTCTACTTTTGACGGACGGGCACCGTTGCAGCTGTTGAAGATTGCGAGGCGAACATCGGAGCCGTTCAGAAGGCGACCGAGTTCACGCCCGGTCACGGGATGCCGCGAGCCGTGCTCGTCTTCGAAAAACAGTACGCCGTCGTCGCGGTCCTCGTCCCACACGCCGTGACCGGCGAAATGGAAGACGTGCGGCTTGGAGATCTTGAGCGCCTGGTAAAGGGCGGCCATGCTGCCGCCGTCGACAAAATCAAGCCGGGCCTGTCCATCGGCAATCGCAGGCGCCAGCGCTGTCTTCGTGCGAGCGCGTTCGGCAGCGACATCAAGGCCAGCCAGATGGGTAGGCGAGGCGCTCATGGACAGGATGCGTAGACAGCCGATCGGTTCGTGTGACCGGGTCGAATGGGTGGTCTCGATCCTGCGCACCAGCGAGGTCTCTCGTGACAAAGCCAAGAAGGAGCCCAGCGCGGCGTCATAGAGGTACTCCCAGGGAATGTCGGCGAATTGCTCGTCGACTTGCAGCGAAATGCGCAACGAACCATTGTGTTCACGCGCGAAGTTCACGCTGTCGCGGTACGCCTTTTCGCAGGCGCCAATAAATAGTGCATCGAACAGATCGGCGCCAAAGGCCTCGACCGCCTTGGCCTTGTTGGAACCGAAACGACGCTTGCCTGCGCTTTTGACCAGCGAAGTCAGTTGGGCAATGCCGCGGTCGGCAGGCAGCTCGTTTTTGTGGAGCGAGCGCAGGCTCTGGATAGTCGGTGTGGACATCTCGACCCCGTAGCCGCCCGACTTGCGCTTGGTCACCCGGACGGAGAGCTCCAGGGGAGATCCAGCAAGTAGGCCGAGTTCTTGAATCAGTTTTGGTTTCGCTACCCGTCGATCAGGTTTCGTGTCTTTCGTGACCAGGGTCGACGTCGCGCCCAGTCCGACGAGCCCCGCGATGGTGGTAATGAGACCGAGCGCAAACGCGGGCCATTTGGTGGCGCCAAACCATCCAGCTGGCTTAGTTCCAAGAAACGTTGTGACGGTGCGAGATCCATCCTCGCCGCGGTCTCGGTCGATGCCGCCGTTCTTGGAGCAAGTGCCGGATCCGGTCGACTCGCTGGTGTCGCCATTTAGGCACCACGAGCCGACAACCTCCTGGCCATATGCAACGGCGGCAACGAGAAGAAGTAGTAAGCCGATGAGCAACGTCGCAAGCACCATCTTGCGGGTAATCCATCGGGGAAGCTGTCTCATCACGTGACCTGTCTGTATGCCGGAGGTGTGACGGTCACAAAATGGTCACACGGGATCGTCAGTGTTGCCAAGTATGGGCAACACGGCGACATTACGGCGAAACGAAGAGTTGTGCGCGCTGATGGGGGCGATGGCGCAAGGCGACTCGGGCGCGTTGTTCACCTTCGTCGACCGTTTTCGACCGGAGCTGACTTCGACGGTGCGTTCGATACTCGGTTCGGTCGGCCGGCGAGATGTTGGTGCGAGGCCCGCCGACATCGAGTTTCTCGTGCTGTCGGCGGGAATTGTCGTCTATGACCGTGCGCCTCGTTGGAACAGCGAAGGCGCGGCGCCGTGGCTATGGGCGATTCGAGCAATTCGAGGCGAGATCGTTCAGTGGTTGGGTCATCCCCGCGTCGAGTTCGTCGCCGAGTGGCATTCTGCACCCGAGGCCGTAGCGGCGGGAGGCAGCGATATCACCTATCGGGATCTTGCAGCTCGAAACGAAGAGATCGCTGCGTGGATTGCAGCGGTCCAGCAGGTAACGAGCGAACGTAACGCCGATGTCCACATCGAATACCAGACACAAAAGTCGCTCGGAGATCCGTCGCCGGCGAACACGGTTGGTCGCCAGTTCAATCTGCAACCAGCGAACGTCCGACAGATCGATCGGCGAGTGCGCCGCCAGCTCGGACAGCTTCATGAAGCCAGCGTGAACCCGGTTCTGGTCCAGCTCACGCAATGACAAGCCAGAGAGCGGCAGTCGCCAGGTACTTCCGGCGCAGCCCTGAAGGTGATTCCTATGAACTTGTCGAGCGCACACTCGAGCCTGCCATGTTTGTACTCGGGCTGTTGTTCATCCCGCTGCTGCTCGGCCCCGAGTTAGCTGATCTCTCGGTGAGCGCAGAGTCGGCCTTCGAAGTGCTCAGCTGGCTGATCTGGGCCTCCTTTGCCGCGGAGTACGTGTGGTTGTTCTACCTGGCCCCGCAACGCCGAGAGATGGTGCGAACCCATAAGTTGGACTTGGTCATCATTGTGTTTCCGCTGCTACGCCCGCTCCGTATCTTGCGCTTGTTGAGGCTCGCAACGGCGGCGTCGGGACTCGGTCGTGCCGTCGGCGCGCTCCGCCGCATTGGTGGTCGACCGGGATTTCAGCCGTTCTTTGCCACCGTTGCACTGGTCATCTTGGTTGGCGCCGGGCTAGGCCTCGCATTTGAACACGAGCAGCCCGGAAGCGGGCTGAACAATTTCGGCGACGCGCTGTGGTGGTCGATTGTGACCTGCACAACGGTTGGTTACGGCGACCACTTTCCCGTGACAGCGGGTGGACGTTTGGTTGCCGCTGTGCTCATGATCGTGGGCATTGCTGGACTGTCGGTGCTTACCGCCAGCATCGCAGCGCTCTTTGTCCAGGAGGACGATGAGCCCAGTTTTGCCGAACTCCGAGAGCAGCTCGATCGAATTGAAACCTTGCTTGCGTCGAAGTAGTCCTCGCAGCTGTTCAGTTGTCCAGGACTTCGCAGCCTTGACCATTGTTGTTGCCGTCGAAGTTGTGAGGGTCGCTGCCGGCAGCATCGAAGTCGCGTGCGGTGATGTCTGCGCAGTCCAAGTCCCCGGCGCTGATGGGTATGCATGTGTTTTGATATCTGGCGTCACAAGTGCCTGGCGTTATGGCCGGGGGCGCTGCGGCGTGTGGGATCGGGGCGGTTGTGCTGAAGTCGATGATCTGCAGCGGTGCTGCCTCGGGTACCGCTGGCAGCTGTTGCTCGACGCAGATGGTTAACCCAGTGTGAAGAGCCTGTTGTTCTTGAGGACTCAAGCTTAGTTGCCATCGAGTTTTCACTCGAACTCGGGCGACGAGGTACGAACATCTAGCGTCAGGAGCGTCGGGTAGCCATTCGTGAGGGCCGAAGGAGCCCTTGGCCCCGTTGACATCGGTTGCCGAAACGGCGAGCGTCGCGGGATCGCTGATGTCGTTGAATAGGGCACGCTTCCACTCTGGCGGCCACGCCCAGGCCCCTGCTCGATGTGACTCGGCAAGCGAGACGACGTGATCGATTGACGCGTCTGCTGCTTCGGAGATCGTGGCGCCGCTGTACGGATCAATCCACGAGCCTAGTGCGACCTTGCATTCGCTTTCGTTGGTGTAGGAGACAGCCTGGACACTCTCAGAAATGAGCGTTTCGTGGCGGGCCGATTGGCAGTCGCCGTCTACGTCTTGCCAACCGTCGTAGTCGTCGCGGTCGTAACGAACTGGCGGTGCAGCGTCGCTCACCTCTAACTCTTGCAGCAGATCCAGCGCCCATGTGGCTGTGCCGGTCGACCCGCTACGAGGCGTAGTCGACGACGAAGGTGCCGGCGATATGAGGGGAGTCGGAGGCGGCCTTGCTGGATCGGTCTTTGTCGTTGGCTCGCCCGCTGTTGCTTCCACGATCTGGGGGTCAGCGGAGCTGTTGCCGACCGCTCGCCCAGCGAGCGCTGTTGCGGCCAGCAAGAACACAAGGACGCAACTAAAGACTCGACCGTCGGTGAGCCGATCAATCACCGAGAGCCGCTGCTCGTCGCGAACCGCCGGTGATTGCATCGATCACTAGTCAAGCAGCGCTGTGACAGTAACCCGGTGACATCTCCGGTGTTGCAGCTTGAGCTCGCGGCCGACTGTGCCAAACCGGTCGGGCTCAGAAGCGCTCGAAGGAGCACTCGTCTGCATAGCTAGATAGTGCTGCTGTTGCGATGCCCGCTCTGACGCCGGTTCAGTCGCCGATGCTCAACGCTACGGCGCCCGGTATGAGCAGCTCAAGGAACGAATATGAGATCTCACCACGATCACCGACCTCCAACACATAGATGTCACCTGGCGCTCCTTCGGAGACATCTCGTAGCGTGAAGCTGAAGGTGCACTTGCCTCTCTCGCCAACGCCCGCTCCTAGGTCCGTTCGACTCAACTCGGTGCCTTCACGATCTCGAACAATGACAGCGGTCGACGCGTTCAGGTCGCTATAGCCGCCGTCGCCAGTGCATCGGGTCGCGAAACGCTCGTCGTCGTCGATCAGGACGAACGTGCCATCGACCGAAGCGATTGTCAACACGACGAAGGCTTCTGAGTATGCGGGGCAGAACCAGTCGATCGCAATGCGCTGAGCCTCGGACCCTTGCGCCTCGGCGCCCTCATCGAGCTCGGCGCACGTGCGCTCCGCGGCCGCAATGGCTGCTCGGTCTGCGGCGAATTCCGAGCGAACACCATCGTCGTCCAGCGCTGCCAAGTACGCCTCGTCTCTAGTGATGGCGTTTTCCGCCAAGTCCGGACAGAACACGCTGGCAATAGCGGCGTCTTCGGTCGTGGCAAAGACAACTGCTTCCTCGTCGCTCTGCTCGAGCGAGCAGATTTGGTCTGCGATTTGTTCCACGCCTTCTACCGAATCGATTCGTTCGCTATTCGTGAGCGCGACCGCTACAAGTGCCTGTTCGCTAGTTGAGGGTCCACCACATGATGAGAGCACCATGATCGTCAGACCAACTGCTACAACTGCGCGCCATGAAATTCTCTGCATAACGCATTGTCAGCGAGTGCTGTGACATCACTTGAGCTGCAAGAGCTTGAATATCGTCGAGAACGATCTCGTCGCAGGCACCAGTGTGACGCGCAGGTCGAAGTCGGGTGCTCATTTCAGCCGGACGCGGGTGAACCTGCAGCGTGGGAGCGATGCTTGCGCGACCGCAGACTCGGAGCGCTCTGCGCCCGCAGCCGGACACCAAGACGGCGCACAGGAACGAGTGGTATGGTGGCATCCATGATGGTATCTATCGATCGGGCTGGCCGCATCGTGATCCCCAAGGAGGTGCGCGACCGGCTCTCGATCGATTCTGATAGCGAGTTCGAAGTCGGCATCGAGGGCCACACGATTGTGCTGACGCCGCGGCGTGCCGCAGGGCGACGGGTAGTCGAGGTCGATGGATGGCCCGTGCTCGAGGCCATCGACGGTATCTCGACTACCGATAGCGACGTCCAGCGGTGGCGTGATGGCGACCAACGCTGATACCTATAGCGTCGACACGAGCGTGGCGGTCGCCGCACTCGATGCTGGCCACGCAGCCCACGCCATCTGCCTGAGCGCGATACGCAAGCATCGACCCGGCCTTTCTGGCCATGCCGCATTCGAGACGTTCTCGGTGCTCACCCGCATGCCCGGCGCATTGTCGATCGATGCTCCGACCGCCCAGGGCATCATCTCCCGAGTGTTTCCCGAGGTGCACTGGCTCGAAGCTGATGCAGCACGCTCGCTCCTCGACCGTCTCGGCGCCGTCGGCATAGTTGGTGGTTCGGTCTACGACGCCTTGGTTGGCGAGGCAGCGAGAATCAACAAAACCGTGCTTCTCACCCGTGACCACCGTGCTCGGCGAACCTACGACCTGCTCGGCGTCGACTACGAACTACTCTGACAATAAGCAGTTGGGCGCGCTGGGTGCTGGCGGTCTTCGGGGCAGCCCCAATCCCGGTGGCACGCGTTTCAAGACCGGACCGAGGGCCGGCTGAACGGTCTTTGGTCGAATACGAGCCAGGCACATGGCGTGCACGACAGCTTGTAGTACTCAGTGGCTTCGAGTGCCAGTTCGTAGCGCCGAATTGCGTGTTCGCTGGCGAACCAATGCCGACCGGCCCGCGCTAGCGCAGCGCGGTGGTGATGACTCGTGCTTCTCAGGCTCGTAGGATTCGCCATTGATTGCGCGGCGCCAGATTCCACGGTGCGCAACGTTGAGGATGAACGTATGAGCAGGGCGACAGAGGCGGCACTGCTGCTTCTTGGTGAGGACTACGCCGACTACCGCGCCCTGTGACCGTTACTCAGGAGACCCCTCTTGTACCAGCGGAAATCGACGACCTGATTGGCGGCGCGAACCTCGCTGACGATCTGATAGGCCTCCGCACGGCGATGCTCGGGCATTCCCAGTTCGACGAAGCCCTCTCGAATTGATTCAAGGTCATCGTGCACCTGATTCTGCTGCTTCCTGTTGCCCATGCTCATCGTGTCCTCCGCTGTTGTGTGCTGCGTCTGTTATCGGCCAACATCGTCCTCTTCGACGCGTTCATCGGCGAGTGCGCGTGCTACGAGCGGAGACACATCTGCGGCTGGGTTGCGCCAGTCAGCGCGCGACGGATGGGTCACGGTGACGATCTTCAGCCCATTCGAGGCTCGATGAGCCGTGCTCGTCCAACGCCGATTGTTCTGCTCGACGAACTGATCAATCTCCTCGTGAACTGTCGCCGGACAGACTCTCCGGCCCGCTTCCCGAAGCAAATGACGACCTTCACCCCCAGCGTCCGGATTACCGCCTCGTGGAATGGCCAGCAGAGCGCCGCCAACGATTCAAAATCGGCTTTGAGGTCTGACTCGCTTCGGGTACGGGTAAACACCAGAGAACTGGCGGGTGCTTCCGTTGGGTCTAATGACAGCTTGCGAAGCAGATGAAGAACGGTGTGGTCAATGAGCGCTGCAGGCTTCCACGTGTGCGTGTCATAAGCCGAGTAATTCGGTGTGCCGGCTTTGAGTTGCTGGAACTGCTGACGCACTGTCTCTGCCGCATCGCCTCCTGGGTTGAGGCCTAGGAGGTAGAGGGGACGCTGGCCGGAAAAGCCTGTTATCCCGGTGTAGAACGTGTGTCTCGCGACATCCATTACTTCGTCGGGGATGAGCGACGCGAATCCATCGAGTCCTGAGTTGTTCAGTTCAGTCACGCCGCGACCCCTCCGTCGCTCGTAAGACGGCCGTCGAGCAGGAAGACCAGATACCACAAGTTGGTGGTGTAGAGCTCAGCATCACCAAGCTCGATGGTCAGCTCGGGAGATGGCTGGTCCGTAAGGATGTCGCGCAACAGGTGATCGTCGACGACGACTGCGCTCACGTGGTGGCCAGGTCGGGGTCATCGAGTGCGGCCACAAACAAGCCATGTTCATCGAGACTCACCAGGTCGGCACGTAGTGCCGGGCCCTCGCCGTGGGGGATCGTCAACACGCCGAAACCCAGGTCAATGACGTCGACCGCGCCTCCATCGACAAGGCCCCAGCGGCGCCGAACCTCGGCTGGCAGCGACAGCTGGCCCGACGATGACACCACGTAACGCTGGACACCCATGCGATCAACTTATTTGGTCAGCGTTACCTCGTTACCAAGTACGCGACTCATGACGCGTTGGCCAACGGCTCGCTCAAGGCGTGTTCAAGCGCAGCGATCAGTTGGCGACAGGCAGGCAGTCCGACAGAGTCGGTCAGGCCAGGACCTCGAAGACGCATGTGGTCCCCGGAGCGTTCGCCAGCTTGGCGTCAGCCGTGACCAAGACCGCGTCAACGTGTTCCGCGAGCGCAACGTAGGCCGCGTCGTATGGGGTCAAGTTGTCGCGCAGCCTCCAGCAGCGATCCAACAACACGCGATGCTCGACCCGGCGGATCCGCATCTGCTCGAGATCGTCGACGGCCTGCTGGGCTCGGGCTGCGGAGATTTGTCCGGCACTGGTCAGTCGCCGCCATGCCGACAGGACTTCGAGATCGATCAGATGCGGTGCAAGCAGTTGTTCGCCGCGCAACCGACTTCGAGCCCGTGACCCGTCAGGACCGTCGTCGGCGAGCGCGGTGACGATCACGCTTGCGTCGACGACGATCACCGGTCGTCTCGATCCTGGCGGACCAAGGCCGCAGCCTGCTCGAGGCCGACGTCGCCCGATGTGCGCTGGTCGACGTTGGCGAACAACTCGTCGAGGGTTGGCTGGGTCGCTTCTTCGATCAACCGCTCGAGCAGATACTCCTGGAGCGACTTGCCCGCTACGGCTGCCCGACGCCGAAGGGTGGCATGAATCTCGACTGGAACGTCCTTGACCTGAATACTCGGCATGTTCACAGCGTACGCCAAATTGGCACCACTGGCGCCAGTTTGGCGCTCAGCCATGGCCGACGCCGAGTTTCGCCACCAGCGGCCGCATGATCAGCAGGAGCATCGCAACGTTCTGCGGCCACGAACTCGGATCACGCCAATCCTCGGCGAGGCGATCGCTCCCGAGCGATGCGTACAGCGCATCGAGAATTTGCCTGCAAGCCGTCTCGGGCTTGACGTTTCGGTACGGCCGGGTGGTGTGTGCGATATCGACAGGCGAGCGGTCGACACGTGTCCTCCTGGCAGCGTCGTTTCGATGAGATAGCTGCTCGCGCGGCGTGGCGCCGAGGCCGCACACGGCTCTGCGATCTTGGTGAGCCAACACAACTACGATGCGACTCGAACAAGGAGAAACAGCTGCGACTACGACGGGTGCCAGCCATCATCAAGACTTCTGCACGACGGCTGAACGAGCGCCTTGAGATGCGGCTCGGCGCTCAACAGTGAAATACTGGCTCGACGAGGACTACCTTCATTCTCTGCCGCCTAGGTAGTCGCTTCATCTGGCTCGGTGGCAAAGATCAGTACTCGCCGGTTGTCACAATAGCCCGCCGCAAAGAAGTGTGCGCTAGTTGACTAAGGTCCCATGCCAGGCCGGACTGGACCACCTGCTCGCGTCATCATTTCCGGCGACACGTTCGAGAACGCTGCCAACGACGTCCTGCAGCTAACGAAGTCACCTCAAGCAGCCGAGCGCGGAACAAGATCCACGACCTGGCCGTGGCTACCGACCGAAAATGATGTTGAGAACCTCGGTTGCCTCGAAGACTCGGGCGTACCGACTACCGGTGGTCTCGGTGAGGATCTCCATCTCCGCGAGTGCGTTGATCGCACTATTGGCCGACGGATTAGAGACCTCGAGAAGAACCTGCGCCTGCTTGACGGAAATTGCGGGGTACTGGATGAGGAACGGGATGAGCGCAACGATCGATCCCTTCCGACCTTTCCCTCGCAGTTCGTCGATCGTGTCGTCGCGCCACGTCAACAGCGCACGGATGCGTGATTGAGCTTCCTTGGCCTGACTCGTGAGAGCATCACAGAAGAACTGCACCCACGCGTCAATCGCTCCTTCGGTACTGACCGCTCGTAACCGATGGCGATACTCCTCGGAACGCTGCTCAAAGTATGGCGACAGGTTGATGAGCGGCCCGGGCAAGAGCTCAGCATGGATCAATTGCAAGATCGCCAGCAACCGACCAATACGGCCATTGCCATCAGTGAACGGATGAAGCGCTTCGAATTGATAGTGCCCAAGGGCAACCTTCACGATCTCGTGACACTGCGATTCATGAAGCCATTTCTCCCAAGCGCCGAGCGCAGCCACCAAGTCTTTCCCTGGCGGTGGAGGCACATAGGTGCTTTCTTCGATTGAACAGCCTGCATATGGGCCGATCAGGACCTGGGTCTCACGCACGGCACCAGTCTGATAGTCCTCACTTGGCGTCCCTCTGACGAGGCGATCTTGGAGCTCACAGGCAAGGCGGACACATATCGGCAGCTCTGAGGCTGCAGCATCGTCCCAGGCCTTTACATAGTTGAGAATTTCGGTGATCCCCGGGTTGCGCGGGGTCTCTTCATCCATCTCGGAGGAAAGAACTTGGCGCGCAGGTGCGTAGGTTCCCTCGAGTGCCGAGGTGCTGACAGCTTCCCTTCGCACGGTCACACGCCCAATTAGCACCGGATCAGGAAGGCGATCTTGTGCCAGTGTGCGGAGTTCAGCAAGCGATGCGCCCGCCTCAACCACCGCGTTCCATGTAGCCGATTCGAGCTGAGGGTCGTTGGCAAGTGGTGCTGGAACGAACGCGAAGTAGGGAACACCCCCGCCAGCTTGCTCAACCGTGATCGGCACCAACTGCCCGGTTGGCGATGCAGCAAACGCCTCAAGATCCATGATCCTAAGGTTAACCGGCTAACCCTAAGTTTCAGGCTTGCAATTTAAGGGTTGGGCCCCTGTGCGGTTCTAGCTTCAACGTTTAACGTGCAAAGCGTTGAAACCGCACAACCAATTCAAGGGTTGCCCATAATCATCGAAGAGATCCTCTTTTGATGGTTCGGTAGGTGATGCCGACGGCGTGACATGCTGCCCGCAGATTCGGGCCGTCGTCGCCGAGCCAGACGAAGATCGACGCGTTGAGATGTTCGGCGGCAACGAGCGCCTCGCACGAGAGCGTGGATAGCGCGAAGTCTGTGTGTCGCTCAGCCATCTGCCACGTGACCTCGGCGAAAGGCACGATGCCGATTGCTGGTGGCAGTGCAATCAGCTCGCGACCGAGCGCTCGGCGTTGCTCCTCGTCGAGTGCTCCGGTGAGCTGGCCGCCGGTCGAGGCCGCCACGCTTCGGCAGAGTCGCAGATACCACAAGTTGGTTGTGTAGAGCTCAGCGTCACCAAGCTCGGCGCTCAGCTCGGGAGATGGCTGGTTGGTGAGGATGTCGCGCAACAGGTGATCGTCAACGACGACTGCGTTCACGTGGTGGCCAGGTCGGGGTCATCGAGTGCGGTCACGAACAAGGCATGTTGATCGCGACTCACCAGGTCGGCAAGTAGTGCCGGGCCCTCGCCGTGCGGGATCGTCAACACGCCGAAACCCAGGTCGATGACGTCGACTGGGCCTCCATCGACAAGGCCCCACCGGCGCCGAACCTCGGCTGGCAGCGACAGCTGGCCCGACGATGACACCACGTAGCGCTGAACACCCATACCAACAGCGTACTTGGTGACGGTGACCCTGTTACCAAGTGCGCGATTCATGACGCCTTGGCCAAGGGTTCGCTCAGGGCGTGTTCAAGCGCAGCGATTAGTCGGCGGGCGTCGGGGACACTGATCGAGGTCAGGTTCATGGCGTGCAGATCACCCGTGGCGATCATGACGGTGGCTCGACCCTGGTCGTCGGGGCTGCGGATCACCCAACGGACGGTCGTTGGGTTCGTGGCGAATCGCACATCGCCGCCATGCGTAATCTGGACCGGATGTTTTTGAGCATCGGCGTGCTGGTGATCAACGATATGGCGCTCGAGTTCCTGACGCCGACTTACGAGCGAACGTCGATAGCGCGAATGCAACAGTGCGGGGTCTCCCAGCGTGGGTGGCGAAGCGGCTGCGTCGGACAACGCAGACGAGCCGTGGGTGGTCGGGTCGTGAAGCGCATGTGCGAGCGAGCGGCCAATGTCTTTGGCCGACGACGTCTCGAAGTCGTCCCAGATCGACCCCGCGGTTCGCATACCCCGACGCCGCCCAATCAGACCGCTTGCGCTGAATGCCAGCCAGACGATCGCGGCCGCGATCCTGCGAGGATCGGTGCGACGTCGCAGCGGCTTGTCTTGGTGTGCGGCCAGGCGACCAATCAGGCGATGGACGATCGTGGCCATCTCAGGATCGAGCATCAAGTCCGCTTCATCGATGATCTCGGCGAGTTGCGACACCAGGTCGGCGTCGACGGGTCCAAGAGCATCGAGGGCGAGCGGCTCGGGCGGATATGGCTGAGCATCGAGCGATTCGAGCGCCTCGGCTGAGCCGACGCAGGCCACCAGGTCACGGGCACCGGCCGCAAGCCACGACGAGCCATCCGCGGTCTCGGCGATGGTCATCGGCGAGTCGGCTTCGGTCGCAGCAAGGGCGAGCAGATCTGCCGCAACAGCCAATCGAACATCGGCGTGTGGCGGTTCGGGCGAGATGAAGTGATCCATACTGTCAGCCTCGCGCGGCGGTGTGACACTCTGAGTTGGAAGACTTGATCGCCTACGACAAGCGACGCATTGCTGCAGACGCTTCGCCAGGGTCGAAGTACGCGGGGTCAAAGTCAGCTGGTGCCCACTCTTTGAGTTGCTCGTGTTCCTCATCGGCGGGGTCGGCGAGCGCTTCGAGGAGTCGTCCATATCCCCACGGTCCGCCACAGTCTTCGGGTGGGCAGGCCTGCGCACCGTCGAGGCATGACGGATCTGCGGTCTCCTTGGTCAGGTCCACGATTGACTCCAATACGAGGGTGTGCTCCCATCCGTCGCCGAAGTCGTAACTCAAGGTCACCGCATCTCCAATGCGTGGCCACAGCTGAGCGACCGTGACCGCAGCCTCATCGATCGTCGACTCAAAGTCTTCGTCGGGCGGCCCGAAGCGCAAGTGCCCGGCCTTGAAGGCGTGCAGGTGGTAACCCTGCCATCCCATCGCCGCCACAAAACTGCGACTGGCTTGCCGTAGCGATGCATCCGACGGAATCACGATACGACGCCAAACCACAGGCTTCACGTCGTGCAGCGCTATGTGGATCTGGCGAGCGCTCGGGCCGCCGATCCAGCCGTATGGCATCGACGTGTCCAGAACAGGAAGATGGTTGCTCATAGTGCAGCCGACGATAGTTGGCGCGGCCAGCATGGTCAGCTCGTCCATCGCACGCTCGACGGATCTATTGTTGTCCCGGCCGCGGTTTGGTTGACGTCGCGGCAAGTCCCATGGGTTGTCAGGGGAGTCCGGTCGCGTGTTCACGAGCGTATGACCCCGGCCGACGCGACCGGATCTTCATGCAAGCATTCACCATCGGGCGGATGGGTTGATGGTGGTGACGGCGAAGGGCACCTTCGGCTAGCTGGCCAGAATCGGGCTATCACTACGTTAATGGTAGAGTGGCATCCATGATGGTATCTATCGATCGGGCTGGCCGAATCGTGATTCCCAAAGAGGTACGCGATCGGCTCTCGATCGACTCCGACAGCGAGTTCGAGGTCGGCATCGAGGGCCACACAATCGTGCTTACGCCGCGGCGCGAGGTGGGCCGTCGGGTAGCGGAGGTCGACGGGTGGCCCGTGATCGAGGCCGTCAATGGCATCTCGACTACCGACAGCGATGTCCAGCGGTGGCGTGATGGCGATCAACGCTGATCGCTATAGCGTCGATACGAGCGTGGCTGTTGCTGCACTCGATGCTGGCCATGCAGCCCACGCCATCTGCCTGAGGGCGGTCCGTGAACATCGACCTGGTCTGGCCGGCCATGCCGCATTCGAGACGTTCTCGGTTCTAACGCGAATGCCGGGTGCGTTGTCTATCGATGCAGCAACTGCACATGACATCATCTCTCGCGTGTTCCCTCAGGTGTACTGGCTCGAAGCTGATGCAGGGAACTCGCTCCGCGACCGTCTCGGCACCGTCGGCATTGGTGGTGGGGCCGTCTATGACGCACTCGTCGGTGAGGCAGCCAGAACCAACCACACCGTGCTTCTCACTCGAGACCAGCGGGCTCGGCGAACCTACGACCTACTTGGCGTCGACTACGAACTTCTCGGACAGTAAACATTCGCCGACGAGCGCTCGTCGCTCCTTCATTTCAGTCGGATGCGGGGGTCGATGATTCCCATGGGAAGCAATCCGATCCGGGGCACGCGCGACCACTGAACTCTGCATGGCTTGCTTGATCGAAACGACCGATCTGTGTGGGCCATGCTTCGAGTTGCGAGCGAGGTGAACAGGTAGCACCGGCGCGAGGGGCTCGACCACAACTGATGGTTCGATAGGTGATGCCGACGGCTTGAGATGCTGTGCGCAGACTCGGACCGTCGTCGCCGAGCAAGACGCAGATCGAAGCATTGAGATGTTCGGCGGCACCAAGCGCCTGGCACGACAGTGTTGACAGCGCGAAGTCGGCGATCGGCCTCGGTCCGCCGGTGAGGCAATCCGGGGCGATCGCTGGGCCACCGAGCGGGTGCGAGTTCCACTGGGTCGAGCGTGCAGTCGAAGGGTTCGACCGCCTTGTCAGTTGGCGATGACCTCGACGTCGCCATCGAGGCTGCATCGACTACCTGCCTGCGAGTCTTAGTCCAGAACTTTCGCACTGTAGACCTGGGGCAGCAACGGGCACGGTTATCAGGCGGCTGGTGCGGGCAGTGCTTGGACGAGACTTTGAGCGATCCACTCCTCGTCGACGTCGTACCCGAGCGCCTGCAGATGGTCGAGAAGTGAGCCGATGCTGATCTTGGTGAGCGGTCGGTTCTCGGCTTGATGGATTGCTGCTTTCGTCACTTGACGAACCCGTGCAAGATCACTGAGGGATTTTCCGCTTTCAGCGCGCAACGTTGCGAGAAGATGGCGGGCCAAAATGCGGCCGCGCACCGTCGCCGAGAGCGCTGGGTCGCTGCTTCCTGGCAGCTCGTCAAATGTGTGGAAGTCGGTTGTGCTCATTGCTGTCTCCTCGAATCCGCGAGTATAGCTGTAGCTTTACGAGTTTGGGAAAGGTTGCAGACCGAGTTGTTCAACGGCCACAGCGACGATCTCATCGGACTTCACGACTGCGTCGCTATGCCAAGCATTACCAACCCCGGCTTTGTTGCCGAGAATCGTGAACACGTACCAATCGTCGTCTGGACGTGCGACGAACAGACCTCGCCACGCATCGGTGGGGTGTCGTGCCTGAATCTCTGGGTCTGGCCAGCGCACTTCACCGCAATCAGCACCAAATTTCGACTGCGCAATTCCCCACCTGACATCGGGTGCTACCGCCTGTCGCCGGAACTGGCGGAGGTAGACCAACGTTTCGCGAACCCCATCCCATAGGTCCGGTTTCGTTTCGACCACACGTTCGGCAGCCGTCTTGAACTGATTCGAGAAGTGATCTGTCGTCGGGGCCACAACCAGACCCTCTCATAGCGGTATGACCATTCGGCCCGACACCACATCACCTCACCTCACCTCACCTCACCTCACCACGAGGTACTCGGCGAGGACTATTGAACATCGTCGACGACGAGTGAAGCGATCATGTCTCCACGGCTCCTGCTGCTAACACGTAGTGGGCCCCGCCCTTTTGGCCGACCATGTCGAGCACCCCATCGTCTCGCATCTTGCGTAATAGGTACCCGGCAGCGGCAGAGTCGAGCTGGCAGAGTTCAGCCGCGTCGCTGCGAGCAATCTGCCCATGCTGCTCGACGAACTTGACGATCATTTGGGTCTGCTGAAGCTCATCGAACCCACGCGTGCGCACACCGCCTGCCGATTGCCCCAGAGCCCGGTAAACGCCAGCAGCCATGTGGTAGGTGCGACCTTTGCGCTCGCCGCGCGCCTCGAGCAGACCAGACTCGACCAGTCGGTTCAGCAATGCCCGCGCCTCGCCGTCGGGTACTTGAAACAGCGTCGCAGCTCTGGCTGTTGAGACTCGCCCCTGGGTGCGTACTTCGTGCAAGACGAGCAGATCGTTCACGTCTAGGTGCTCTCCAGACTGGCGACGCTCTGCGATGAAGGCGGCGAGTTCCTTGTCAGACGGGCCCGACCGCAAACGCACGACAACCGATGCGGCCGTCGTCCTGGAATAGTCGGGTGCGGCGCAGCCAGCTCGCAGTTGGCTCTCGAACGCACGGTTCACGCCACGACTCGTGCTCTCGACAAGACCCAGTCGCTTGAGCACCGCTGCGATTCCGGGGTTACGCGCCCGCGGGGGCGTGCGGAGCAGGTTGTTGATCGTCACCCCACTTGGGAAACCACCGGGGTTCGATATCTGGAGCGCCGATTCGTCTAATTCGATAAGGGTTGGGCCCAGGAGGGCGAAGTCACGGTGGACAATCGCATTTGCAATCAGTTCTCGGAGTGCTGTCTTGGTAAAGCGGGGTAGGCCAATGCGCTGGAGACCGACGTCCACTTCTTCCTCGGGGTTGCGACGGTCTATCCAGTCCACCAGTTCTTCGAAGGCCTGGAGGAGCGGGGCTCGCCATCGCCTGTTGGTTCGTACCTCCAGGTTCTCGATTTCTTGAAAGCCCACTTCCCAGGCCGGAGCGTGTCTGTGGATCGCGCTGGGTTCGCCAAACATGAGCACCGCGCCAACGGTCAGTTGGCCATCGGAACCCAAGAACTGCAGGGCACGCAGGATCTCGGTGTTCGACAGGATGGCCAATGAGCCATCGCCGCCAATTCGATCAAGGGCGCGAAGCCGATCGAATTCGCCTGGGTCGAGATCTTCATCTTCGGTTGCGCCCGGCAACGGCACCATTGAGTAGTCAGATGCGCCGAGACTCCCGGCTCGGGCCAGGACCTCGTGGGGCCGCATTGGAATGCATTGCGGCTTGCCATCGGCACCAATCACCCGACGCACATAGGTGCCTTTGCTTGTCGCTATGACGGTGTCACCGATCGGTACTTCAACACAAATGATGTCACCGTCGGGACGAGCGACGAGGCGAACTTCGGCGGTCAGCGGTGGTTCGGTCTGATTGCGAATCAGCGCCTGCACCCGACCCGTGTCTGTGATGTTGCCATGTCGCTTGTCTGCCCCAACGACCTGACCATTGTCATCGACTCCAATGAACAGCAAGCCGCCCTCTCCATTGGCCAGACACGTGACAGCCTCGACAAGTTCACGATCGTCGACGTTGCGTTCGAATTCGACAGTGAGTGTCTCGCCATGGGCAAGAGTTTTCGTGTACTCGTGGTCCAGCATCCCGCAGGATTGAACATAAGTTATACATAGTTATGTTGAAAAACTATTTGTCTAACCTTCTGCACAAACTTATGCATATATCGGTGCCGGCGATGGGATCAGCCGCGATCAGTTTGTAAACTTCGGCGGCGTTGTCAGAACCGGTCAGCGCACACGGCCTCGTGCGGGAGTACCGGGCTGAGCGGCGCAGTGCTTCTGATGCGGCTTTTGAACCGAATAGCTAGTTTCACAGGTAGAGCGAACTTCGGCATTAGCTAGGTCGTTCCGGGGATTAGGACGACGGCGGCCCGCCTGCCCTGCTCTTCTCGTGCGCCAGCGGTCGCTCAGCGAAGCGTGCGTGAGAACCCTCCCGGCGGAGAGAGACGCAACAGATCATGGGGCGTGCGACAACAACTACGATGCGTTTGAACAAGGAGAAACAGCTGCGACTACGACGGGTGTCAGCCATCATCAAGACTTCTGCACGACGGCCGAACGAGCGCCTTGAGATGCGGCTCGGTGCTCACCAGTGAGATACTGGCTCGACGAGGACTACGACCTACTGCACCCGGACTTGATCTCGGCGCAGCGGGGAGCGTTGTTGGAGCTGCGCGAGCATGCCGAACCGCTCGACAAATCAGGTCGGTGGCACAGGCCTTCGTGGCCGACGCGCTGTTTTCGGCAACCGAAGCACTGGGGTCTGCGTGGCGACCCCTATCTCTGGTTCGAGCTGCACGAGACGATGCGCTTGCTTCCGAAACCCAGCGGCACCGATCACTTTCGCCTCTACATCGAGGTTTGTCTCAGGTACCTGGCGGGCGACGACATTCTCAACCCCGATCAGAAAACTGTTCACGTGGAGCGGTATCCGTTGAAGGGCATGTCGGGAGGAAGTGTGTGCCCGCCGAAATGGGTCGAGGACCTGGTGCCGCTGCTCGTGGATCGCTTCGACACCGCACCATGAAGGCCACGTCCGTGGTTAGGAGCTCTGATGGTTGTTGAGCGAAGTCGAGCTGCGATGAGGGCGGTGCTGAGCCGCGAGCGGCCGCTCGAGCCAATACCGCCTGACGAAAAGTTGCTGCGTGCTGTCGGCGGCGACGATGCTGCGGCCGCCGATGCTCTCAAGGCTGATGACATCGCGCCGGCAACCGAGTCACCGCAGTTTGCTGGCATGTCGCTTGATCCCGACACGGTGTTGCTTGGCTCGCTTGTGATCGCAGGGTCTATCGCAGCTCAGACCATTGACGACCACGCTCGGCCCCGCATGGAGCTCGGTGTCGACGAAGCTCTCAGGGCGCTGACCTCGACCCTGGACCTTGACGATGTGAGTCCTGCTGGGGTGTTGCAGCGGATGATGTTTGACCGTTCGCAAGGCGAGAAGATCATGTTGTTGATCGAGTTGGCCCTCGCCAACCCGTTCGCGCCATACGAACATGTGTGGCAGCCCGCCCAGCGCAACGCTGGCCTTGCCTACGTCGAGCGCACGATCGGCGCTCAACCGGGAACTGCTGCTGATGTCCTGGCCACTTTCGATGACGCGCTGCGAGCCCATCATCGGATCTCGCTCACGCGTGTCGGGTTGTACTCGATTGGTGCAGCGGCGGTTGTAGGCAGCGCGGCGTTCTTGGCCGCACCCATGCTCGGCGCAGCTCTCGGTTCGGCCACCGGGCTTAGCGGCGCCGCCGCAACGTCGCACGGGCTGGCGCTACTGGGCGGTGTCGGTGGCACGAACACGATGGCCGCGGGCACGTGGATGATCGCTCAAACGGGAGCGGCTGCGGGCGCATTCGGCGGCGCTGTTGGAACCAGCCTGTACGAACTCGGTGCTGCTCGCGTGCAAGCCGAACTTGTGAAGCTGCAGGTCGCAGCCAAGCTGATCTTGATTGACTTGCAACAGAGTGATCAGGCAGCCCGCGAGGTCGCCGCCCAGCTTGTTCAACAGCTTGACGAGATCGAGGCCGTGATCGAGCACGAGCTACTTCGCAATGATCCAACATCTGAGCGGGTCACCGAACTTCAGGCCGACGCGACCGCCTTCGCTGATACCCGGATGTGGATCGTTGCTCATTGCTCAGACGACGCCGGCGGTCTCGAAGTCGACCTGGTTTCACTGCGCACTGATTTGCTGGCCCTCACCGATGGCGACCCGCGGACTCGCCTGGCGGCCGAGAGTCAGTCGCGGATCCGGCGCCAGTTCGATGCCCGGTTTAGCCGCACCGCCAAACTCGATCGCTACGACGTGATCGCCGCAATCGCAGCAGGTGCTGTCGGCGCAGTGATCGACGCGGTCGTGGTCGCGACACCAAAGACGGGATTGGTCACTCCGCTACTGCGAGAGCGACTCGCAACCGGCCCGGACAACTGGCTTTCGCGAGGTTCCACCGTCCCGTTCGACCAGTCCATCGGCGACGGCTTCACCCCAAACAACCATCGCGCTCTGACCGCTGGGCACGATCCACTCATTGGGCTCGTGTGGGGAGTGTGGGACATCCTCGGCAGCACGATGACCCGCAGCTACATCGACGGTGGGCTCGACGTCGTCTCGGTCGCAGCCAAGCACGTTCCGCCCGAGGCTGTCGTTGCTGCGGTGGTGCGAGAGATCACACACTTGGCATCGGATATCTGCACACCGGCCGGGCTGCCGCTTCCGGGCTGGTTTGCGCTGGTCATAAATGAATCGACCGCACGCGACGCAGTTGGCATGTACGTGCGCGGCTACGACACCTGGCACCTGCCAGCGATGAAGCTGCCGTCTGCTGCGATCAACATCACCGTGAACCTGTACCTCAACGCACGCTGCCATCACGACGCCGAATACGAGGCCGTTTCCGACACCCAGGCCGAGCAACGCCGGCGGGCCATACTGCTGCTTGCCGACACGATCGCGTGCAGCGGCGACATCGTGGAACTCTTGGCCACCAACGGCAACCCACTCGTTGTCAACTGGTCACAATGGATGACCTTGGCCCACCGCCTAGCCCGAGCCGCACACGACTCCCTCGAATCACCAACCGACGTGCTCATCGACGACCTCCAAACCAACCAAGCCCGCCTCAACGACGGGTGACCGATGGGCTGGATTGCGTTCGAGCTGGCCAAGCACGAGCTAACGACGCGCGAAGCGGCAGCCCGCTGGTGCTCAGTGCCGTAGTGTTGCGACATGACTAGGGAGCGCTATGAGGACGTCGCCCGGATCCTTGGCGGCAAGAAGAGTCGGAAGCTGATTCGAGCCCATCTCGCAGGCAAGCTCCAGAACGTCTCCTACGAACTCACATATGGCTCACGGCTCGTCAACCAACGATCCGGGATGCTTGGGCGCAAGACAACGACTCACAAGCAGAAGGTCCATGAGTATCGACTCGACCTCGAATGGCTCGACCAGCCGGTGCACATCAATTGGATAAACCGCGGCATCGAGATTGTGCCGGCGCTCCGTTCCGAGATGCCCAAAGCCACCTTGGAGCAACAGGTCATCTTGACCGACGCGCACTTCACATGGCCGAGTCTCGTTGCGACCAACATGGGTTACGAAGTCGTGATCGACGACAACGAGCAGACCGCACAGGAGCTTGCTGTGGTGCTGCAGGCAATGGTGGCATCGCTCTCATCATTGGCGCCTGCCGATACTGCAGAAGACGTATCGCTGAATGCGAAAGTACGAGGGATGGTCGACCGACTGCGACCAGACAAGTCTTAGAACAGTTGCAGTCCACGCCTGGACTCACGCAGGTGCCACACTGCTGTGGTGAGCGGCGATCTTGTGACGGGCCTGTTTCGGCGGCTTATTGACCTCGCGCTCAAAGACGAGCTGCTGGCGCTCGATGCTGCTGGTCTTGCTGCGGCGGTTGAAGAGGTCGACGTTGCCGAGCTACCGCAACGCATCGGCGAGCTGGCATCAGCCTGGATTGCCAAGGCGCTAGATGATGTGCACGAGGACGATCGTCCAGCTGCTGCCGAGCGCTTAGCCACTCGCCTGATGGCCACAATCAACGAGGCCACGCAATCGACGCACCTCGACGGCGACCAAGCCCTCATCTCGCCGATCACTGAGCTGACTGCGGTCGAGCCGCTCGACCCGGTCGGCAACGTCATCCCAATTCGTCGGCCCCTCACGCCTATCGGCGACACTGTGCTGCTCACCAATGCCCGAGGTGAACCGTCGCTGAGCAAGGAGATCGAAGCCGAGATCGATTCGGCTGATCGCATCGACATCGTGCTGGCATTCATCCGGCTGACCGGCATCCGCACCATGCTCGCCAGCCTGCAGAAGCACCTGGACAACGGCAAGAAGGTCCGCGTCCTCACCACGACCTACACCGGCTCAACCGAGGCCAAGGCGCTCGACAAGCTGACCGAGCTAGGGGTCGACGTCAAGGTCAGCTACGACACGACCACCACCCGCCTGCACGCCAAAGCGTGGCTGTTCCACCGGGACAGCGGCCAGTCGACCGTCTACATCGGCTCGTCGAATCTGACGCACTCCGCGCAGGTGACCGGGATGGAATGGAACGTGCGGGCGAGCGAAGTCAGGAACCCCGACGTCGTCCGCTCGTTCGAGTCGACGTTTGAGAGCTACTGGCAGGCCGAGCACTTCGAACCCTATGACTCGACGCAATTCAACGAAGCGCTCCGGCGC
>ENA-ORXT01000101-ORXT01000101.1-marine-metagenome-genome-assembly--contig:-NODE-101-length-134447-cov-6.193384_pt1 | contig 134447 bp, 116 predicted proteins | sample MGYA00237868_ERZ511482 | MGnify/ENA metagenome assembly ERZ511482 | reverse complement strand
TTTTTGATATACAACACCGGGATAACATGGGAATGGACGACTGTTTTTTTCAACACAATGAAGAAAACCTTCGAAAAATTGTGAAATCCATTCGCAAATTCCAACCAGAAATTGTGCTTGCCAATGCACTGTCTGATAGACACCCTGACCATGGGCGCGCAGCCAAGCTTATTTCGGATGCTTGCTTTATCTCAGGACTTAAGAAAGTTGAAACAGAGCTTAATGAACAGTCACAATCGGTTTGGCGTCCAAAGGCCATTTATCACTACATTCAAGATCACAATCTTGAACCTGATTTTGTCGTGGATATTTCAGATCAATTAGAACGAAAGTTAGAAGTAATTCTATGTTTTGGTTCACAGTTCTTTGACCCCGAATCAAAGGAACCAGAAACACCCATATCAACCGCTAATTTTCTAGAATTTATAAAGGCAAAAGCAGCGGGCTATGGGAGACAAATCGGAGCAACCTATGGCGAAGCTTTTAATGTAACAAGACACATCGGGGTGAAAGATCTATTTGATTTGCTCTAAAGCGAAGACTTTAATTCCTGTAATTTCATCATACATTCAATAGGAGTCATTCCATCAATATCCATTCCCTCTAATGCTGCTTTAATTTTTAACCATCGTTCATCCGCTTCATTGAAAAAACTCAGTTGCATGGCATTGGTTTTCGACTCGCTCGTGGTTTTCATGGCAGATTCAATATTCTCTCTTTCTCCGATGGACTTCTTTTCTAACTCTTTGAGGAGAGCAGCTGCATCTGCCAATATTTCCTGAGGCATTCCTGCCATCTTCGCAACATGAAGACCAAAACTATGATTGCTCCCGCCTTCAACCAACTTCCTTAAAAAAATCACTCTGTTGTCGATCTCCTTCGTTGCAACATTGTAATTTTTAATACGATCATATTCCACGGCCAACTCATTAAGTTCATGATAATGTGTGGCAAATAAGGTCTTAGGGTGGGCTACAGAATTGTTGTGCAAATAACTGGCGATTGACCAAGCAATTGAAATTCCATCATAAGTACTTGTCCCTCTACCAATCTCATCTAATAAGATCAGACTACGCTCTGAAATATTATTTAATATGCTTGAAGTTTCTATCATCTCTACCATAAAAGTTGATTCACCACTAGAGATGTTATCTGATGCACCGACTCTAGTAAAAAGCTTATCTATTATACCAATCTTAGCTTTCGATGCTGGCACATAACAACCGGTCTGCGCCAGTAAACAGATTAAAGCGGTCTGCCTTAGAATCGCTGATTTACCCGACATGTTAGGACCCGTAATCATAATAATTTGCTGGTCAACGTTGCTCATGTGTAGGTCATTCGGAATGTATGATTCGCCGATGGGTAGTTCTTGTTCAATCACTGGATGTCTACCTTCTATGATTTCCAGCTCAAGTCCATCGGTCATCTCTGGTCGGATATAGACATGTTTTATAGCAAGCCGCGCAAAGTTGCAAAGGCAGTCCAACTGTGCTACAACTTTTCCGTTTTGGAGAATGGCCTCTATGTATGGGTTTAATGATTCAATGAGTTCTTCATACAGTTTAAGCTCCAACTCTGCCACCTTTTCATTGGCACTTAAAATCTTATTTTCTAAAACCTTTAACTCTTCAGTGATATACCGTTCAGCATTGGTTAAAGTTTGTTTCCTAATCCAACCATCAGGTATCAATCCCTGGTTTTTATACTTGTTAGTCACTTCAAGGTAGTACCCAAAAACGTTGTTAAATCCGATTTTTAAATTAGTAATTCCTGTAGCCTCAGCCTCTCTCTTTTGAATGTCTACTAATAAGCTTTTGCCATTTTTGATAATGCTGCGCCACTCGTCCAAAGAACCATTGTATCCGTCCTTTATGACTTGCCCCTTATTTAATAAGGTAGGCGGATCTTCTGCTAAGGTATCTTCAATGGTTTTAAGTAATTGGGGGCATGAGTTTAATAACTCGCCAAGAATAATCAGGGATCTTTCTTTACTCGCCTTTATTGATTTCTTTATCGGAATGAGAGACTTTAAAGACCGTTCAAGACTCTTTAATTCCTTTGGGTTAATTTTCCTTGCAGCTAACCTTGCGGTTATTCTTTCAAGATCACCGATATTCGTTAACTCATTTTCAAACCCTTCCAATGACTCAAGATTATGAACGAGATACTGGACAATATCATGGCGCGCGGTGATCTGTTGCAGGTTAATTAATGGCATTAATATCCACTGTCGAAGCATTCTAGAACCCATTGGAGAGATACAATGATCTATGATATCTACAAGGGGCCGTCCAGTGGGATGATTGCTTCGCACCAATTCTAAATTTCTTATAGTAAATCTATCCAGCCACATAAATTCTTGGGTCTGGATACGATTGATACGCACAAGATGATCTAGCTTCTTATTTTCTGTGGTTCCAAGATAATGAAGGATACTACCCGCAGCAATTTGGGCTTGTTTTAAATCCTCAATTCCGAAACCTTTAAGTGAACTTACCTTGAAATGCTCTAGCAGTTTATCGTGACAATAGTCTTTCTGGAAAACCCATTCATCAATCTGAAAATAATATTGTTCATTGCCAAGAAGATCTTCAATGAATTTTTTGTGGGGCCTAGAAAAAATAATTTCCGATGGATCAAAACTTTGTACCAATTTTGAAATCATTTTATCATTGCCCTCCGCTACTAAAAATTCACCAGTAGATATATCAAGAAAAGAAATGCCATGCTTTGATTTCTCATCAATGTGAATAGAGCATAGAAAGTTGTTTTCTCTATGGTCAAGTAAATTATCATGAAATGTCACTCCTGGAGTTACAATGTCAGTCACTCCCCGTTTTACAATCTTTTTCTCCTTGCTTGGTTTCTCTAGTTGTTCACAAATGGCTACTCGGTAACCAGCTTTAACAATCTTAGGAAGATATAAATCAACAGAATGGTATGGGAAGCCGGCTAGCTCAATATCTGAACCTCCATTATTTCTACTTGTAAGAACAATGCCTAAAATTTTGGAAACCGTTACTGCATCAGCCCCGAAGGTTTCATAAAAATCACCGACCCTAAAAAGCAGAATTGCTTCAGGGTGAACTTGCTTAATACTCATGTATTGTTTCATGAGTGGGGTGACCTTTTTAGGTTTTACTTTTTTCTTTTCTTTCGCTTTCGCCAATTCTTATACGTTTAAAAAGTTAAAGGTAAGGATTAGGAATATATTTTAAGGCACTAATTTTTTAACGCGTTCCAATGTTTCCTTTAACTTCTCTAGATCTTCTCCTACAATATTAATATGCCCCATTTTTCTTTTAGGCTTGGAGATTTTTTTTCCATAAATGTGTAAATGGACTCCTGGGATTTCTAGCAAGGAATTTAGGTAACTATATTTAGCTGGTCCGGTGTAATCCTTTTCGCCCAAAAGATTCAACATTATTCCCGATCTTAAATTTTCTGTGTTCCCGAGAGGTAGATTTAAAATTGATCTTAAATGCTGCTCAAACTGAGAAGTTACTGCAGTATTCATCGTTATATGTCCACTGTTGTGAGTTCTTGGAGCCATTTCGTTTATCAACACTTCGCCCGTCTGTGTCCAGAAAAATTCAATGGCTAATAATCCTATTAAATCTAATTTTTGAGCGAGCTCTAAGGCTATGCTCTGACATTTTTGATTTATCTCCTCAGGGATAGCAGCCGGGGTTTGTAGATAGTCTACTAAATTAGCCTCCTGATCAAATACCATATCGACCGTAGGATAGGTTTTTATTTCACCACTTTCATTTCGAGCAACAATAACAGCCAGTTCTTTTTTAATATCTACCTTTTTCTCAATCAGAGAAGGGGAGTCGAATAATCTATCAAGTTCGCTTGCATCGTTGACGACAAGTACACCCTTACCGTCATATCCCTCTGTTCTTAATTTCTGTACAAAAGGCATTTCTAATTTTAAAAGATCAATTTCTTCTTTTATTGCCTTACTTGAATTGAATAGTTTAAATTCGCTCGTTGGCAAATGTTGGTCTTCGTAGAATTTTTTCTGAGATCCTTTGTCCTTAATTAACTCAATTATTTTGGGCTGAGGAAAGACCTTTGTGCCGGATTTTTCTAGCTCAAACAATGCCTCCGTATTCACATTCTCAATTTCAATGGTCAGAACATCCAAGTCTTTGCCAAAGGACATAACATCTTCTTTAGACCTAAAGTTGCCTACGGTCAACTTTGAGGATACAAGGCCGACGGGGTAGTCCATTGCTGCATCTAGGAAGTGTAGATGTAAACCCAGATTACTTGCTGCAAGACTGAGCATCCTCCCTAGTTGTCCACCTCCCAATACTCCTATCTTTTGCTGATGAAGATTCTCTTTACTCATATTTATATCTTTTAGACCAATATTTTTTTAACGTCTCTTTAAACTTGTGTTCTACTGGATTATCTGCTGGTTCGTAATATTTGCTCCCTTCTAATCTTTCCGGAAGGAAATTTTCATCAACAAAATTTCCTTTATAATCATGAGCGTACTTGTATCCAGATCCATAATTTAAGTCTTTCATCAACTGGGTAGGGGCATTCCTAAGACTTAATGGGACTGGTTCGTTAGGATTGGTTTGTAATTCTGATTGAGCTTTTCTAATTGCCAGGTAGGCGCTATTACTTTTAGGGCTACAAGCAAGGTAAATGGCGCATTGAGACATCGGAATTCTGCCTTCCGGGAAACCGATTTGATGGACTGCCTGAAAACATTGGTTGGCTAGTAGAAGTGCATTGGGGTTGGCAAGGCCAATATCTTCGGAGGCAGAAATGATCATTCGTCTACATATAAATAATGGATCTTCACCAGCTTCAACCATTTTGGCTAGATAATAAACTGCTGCATTTGGATCACTTCCTCTGATAGATTTTATAAAAGCAGAAATTACATTATAGTGTTGCTCACCAGTCTTGTCATACATCACGAGGTTTTGCTGAATGGTGGTTTCTACAATTGCATTATCTATTTCTAAGTTATCATCCTCTAGATTCTTATTTACAACCAGTTCTAGGCAATTCAGGAGTTTCCTCGCATCGCCAGTAGAATATTTGATTAAAGCTTCATATTCTTTGATTTCTATATTTAAAGAGGACAAATATTCATCCTCAGCCAATGCATGATTGGCCAATTCTTTTAAATCATCGATGCCCAATTGTTCTAACACATAAACCTGCATCCTTGATATAAGTGCAGGGATTACTTCAAATGAAGGGTTTTCAGTAGTAGCGCCCACGAGGGTAATAATTCCTTTTTCTACAGCTCCCAGTAGCGCATCTTGCTGAGACTTACTAAAACGATGAATCTCATCAATAAATAATATGGGATGCGGCTGACTAAAAAGATGTTGTTTTTCTGCTCTATTAATAACCTCTCTGATTTCTTTGACACCTGAATTTATGGCGCTGAGTGAATGGAAAGGACGATCAAGCTCTAGAGATAATATGAAGGCTAGCGTAGTTTTGCCTACGCCTGGAGGCCCCCATAAAATCATAGATGGTATTTGTCCATTCTTAATAACTTTATAAAGCAGACCTTCAGGGCCAACCAAGTGTTTCTGACCAAAGTAACTTTCTAAGTTCTTTGGACGCATTCGCTCGGCTAAAGGATTTCTAATTGTATTCATATCAGATTGTGGCCCAAATTTATTAGAAATAACTTTGGCCTCTTAATTTAGAAGCATGAATGATTTAATTGATTTTATAGATTCAGAACTAAAATCGGTGGCGGATCCCTTAAAGGCTCGTGAAATGAAAGCCTACATGAAAGATATAGCTCCCTTTTATGGTGTGCCAGCGCCTATTCGGAAATCAATTTCGCAAGGCCTATGGTCAGAATTCTCCTCTAAAATTAAACCAAATTGGAGAGAGCTATGCGTCGATTTATGGTTGAAGGAAGAGCGGGAGTGTCAATACATCGCGCAGGACTTAATGCAGAAATTCAAAAGCAAACTCATTGTAGAAGACATTGAACTCATTGAAAGGTTAATTACAACAAAAAGTTGGTGGGATACCGTGGATTTCTTAGCTGCTAATATGGTAGGAAGTTATTTTTTAAAGTTTCCAGATAATAAAACTATTTATATTGATCGATGGTCAACCAGTGATAATATTTGGTTGGTTAGAAGTTCCATCATATTTCAACTTAAATACAAGGAGAAAACTGATTTCAATTTAATAAAGAAAATTATTCTGAGTTATACGGAGTCTAAGGAATTCTTTATAAATAAAGCGGGCGGATGGGCTTTGCGACAACATTCTAAACTCTTTCCAGAGGAGGTTCATAAATTTTTAGATGAGAATGAAGACTTGCCTAATTTGGTAGTGCGAGAAGCATCAAAATATCTATAAGTCCCGAGTTATTTCTCGGGACTTATAGATCGTCTTATTACTTACCGTCTAATTCGGTTACAAGTCTTTCTGCCTTGTATATATATTTTAAGGCAGCATAAATACCACCTGCATGAACAGAAACAGTCCTATTTGCTTCCTCATCAAATATAAAGTTCCCAGGCAATGATTCAATATTACCATCGAAAGCTAAACCTACAGCTTCTCTATTTTTGTTAATTAAAGGGCTTCCAGAGTTACCTCCGATTATGTCATTAGTTGACACAATGTCAACGGGAGACTTCAATAATTCAAGGCTAGGATTCAGCCATTTTTCAGGCAGATTCCAAGGATATTTTCCATCATTTGAATAGTGTCTATCATACAAACCAAAGAAGGTTGTTTTATAAGGAGCCTCAGTTCCATTGTATTTGTATTTTTTCACAACTCCATCAGAAATTCTTAAAGTGAAGGTTGCGTCTGGGGGTAGTGCATCACCATAAAAATCAAATACCTTTTGAACTACTTCCTTTTCAAGAACTTTAATCATAGGACTTAAGGTCTGATATTTTTCCGCAGCGACCTGATATCTTGGTACAAGTGTTCTCGAAGCCTTTAATAATGGATCATCACTTTTTAGAATTTTTTTATCCTTTTTAAATAGTTTAGCTAGATCATCATTGGCTAAAATTTGAGAGCCATTAAAAATTTGGTCAGCATAACTATCGATGCTTTTATTTCCCATCAATGAACTAAGAGCCTTATTATCGGATGGAATGGATTTCTGGATTTCAGATAATAAAGCTTTAAATAAATTCTTCTCTTTCATCGTGCCTGCAGTAGCGGCCATCGTCTTAATCTCCTCTTTTTTAGCGGTAATTTCTTCCTCTGGTGCATCTTCTTTAATCATAGTCTCTAATCCATACAACTCGTGCATCAAAGAAAGAATGTTGCCTTTGATTGGCGATGGACCTAAGTTATTGACAGCCCACGCATGAGGAGTTAATTCCTTATACATGTTATCTATTTCATCCCAACTCTCTGTATCTCCTGATTCTCTTTTGATCATGTTTTCCATGGCAACTTTACGACCATATAAGTCTGGGTTTTGTAAACCCCCGAGTATTCCTGTGTAAGCTTTTTGCCCATTAGCAAAGTTTGTGATCCTACCTAAAAGTTCCTGAGCCTCTTGTTGTTTTTCTGGTACATCCTTAATTTCCGCATATTCTTCCTGCATCAAATTAATTCTGTTAGTTAACATCTCCAAGGTCCCATTGTATCTATGGTCTCTATCATAAGCCAATTGAGAGGCTGTTCTATATCTTTCGGTTCTCCCAGGATTTCCTACAACAAAAACGGCTTCACCCTCTGAAGCACCTTTGGGATTGAATTTAAGGTAATTATCTTTTGTATTTAATGGTTCTCCATTTTCATCATAGGCTCTCCAAAAAGTGAAATCAAGATTATACCTTGGGTAAGTAAAATTATCTGGATCTCCTCCGTAGAATCCGATGCTATTTTCAGGCATACATACCAATCTTATATCGTCAAATCTTTTGTAGCCGTATATAGAATATTTTATTCCACTATAGAAACTAACCATCTGCAACCGTAAATCTCCCCATCCTTCTTTGGACGCATAAAGTTCTTCTACTTGCTTCATGGCTCTTGTTCGTTTCTCCTCCATATTATCTCCGCTAAAACTCTTAATCGCTACATTGACATCATCCGTAACATCCATGGCTTTAATCATTTGCTCAACAAATAGATCAGGAACTCTTCTTTCATCCTCGAGTGTAGCAGCATAAAATCCATTTAGATCAAAATTTTCTCCTTCTTGTTGGATAGATATTCCCTCATCTCTTGAGCAGTGATGATTAGTCATTATCAATCCATCGCGTGAGACAAAGGATGCAGAACACCAAGTAGCAAATTTCAAGGATGATTTTCTTACAAAATCAAACCACTCGTCTTTCGGTTCAAAGTCATATGCCTCCTTAAACCATTCTTTTGGTGGATTCTCAAAGGTCCACATTCTACCATAGTCAAAAGGACTAGGTTCCTTCTCCTGCCCAAAAAGACCAGCAGTAGATAAAATCAATACTGCTAAAAGGAGGTTTTTAAAAAGTGAATTATTCATTCTTTATAGTATTTATAAATATTTAAGATTTAATTTGATAATTAGTTTAATAATGCATCCATTGTCTGTTGAGATACTGCATGATAATTTGGGCGCGCCTTTGCGTAAATATCTTTTGCAAGCCTAAGATCATTGTTTTCTTTCAGAGCTCTATATAAAGGGGTAAGGAATTTTCTCCTTCCTACAGTGACCAAGAATTGCTCTAATTCTGGTGTAATCTTTTGATAGTGCCCAGTCCTGATGGAGAATTCTAACCAAGCAGCTAGAATTTCTGAATTTCCAGATTTACTAAACTCAAAAGTATCCTCAATTAATTGAATATTTTCTTCAGTCATATCCTCATTAAGCGAGCGGACGAAATGTAACCACTCATGAGTTGTCCATTCGTTGGTTTCAGATTTATCCCATGTTCCCTTTTCTTGCGATGTTTTAGCAAATGATTCAACTTTGCTAAATCTATCAGAATTTACAGAAGGTCTTTTTTCTGGTAGACCCGGGGAGTATATCCAGGCATTTAAATCTATATCAACAGCCTCAGGTTCAATTAAATTTTTATTCAAATATTTAATGAACTCTTCGGTAGTAAGTGTTTGGAATTTATGATCACTAAAATACGTTTTTAAAAATCCATCAAATCTTTCTCTTCCAACTTCTTCTTCCATTGCCATCAGGAAGAGCGCGCCTTTTTCATAAGCAATATCTGTCATTCCATCATCAGGGTCCCGTCCCTTCAAATCCAATTTCAAATGTGTATCATGATTGTGCGAGCCTAGATCTTCAATCGTCCCATCCAAGTCTTGTAGCCCCAGTTGCGTAAGCATCTTTACATAAGGCTCACCATACAATGCTTCCATAATTCTTCGTTCAAAATAGACCGTAAACCCTTCGTTCAACCAGAAATCATCCCATGTTGCATTAGTGACTAGATTACCTGACCACGAATGAGCAAGCTCATGTGCGATAAGTGCAGTAAGAGAACGGTCACCTGCAAGAATGGTCGGAGTTGCAAAAGTCAATCGTGGATTCTCCATTCCCCCAAATGGGAAACTTGCAGGAAGAACAATTACATCATATTGATCCCATAAATAGGGTCCGTAAAGCTTTTCAGCAGCGACCAACATTTTCTCCATGTCTCCAAATTCATAGAATGATTTCTCAATCATCGAAGGTTCTGCATAAACTCCGGTCCGAGGACCGATTTCTTTAAATTTGAGATCACCAATAGCCAGAGCTATAAGGTAGGGTGGAATGGCCTGTTCCATTTTGAAACTATAAACTCCGTCGGGAGATATAGTCTTTGGATTTTCAGCAGACATTACTGCCATCAGTTCAGATGGTACTTGAAGTTTTGCATCATAAGTGACTCGTATTCCTGGGCTGTCCTGACAGGGTATCCATGTTCTTGTCAGAATTGCTTGTCCCTGAGTAAAAAGAAATGGAAAAACCTTGTCAGTTGTTTGAATTGGGTCTAACCATTGAACTGCGGAGGACGCTTCGGTGGTAGAATAATAAATCTTTACTTCTTTCGTATTTGGGTCAATAGGAACTGTTAGAGCGCTTCCAAGAAATTTTTCATCATCTGCAAGCTGGAAGTCTACTTGATTTTCTCGACTATCAATTTCAACCTTAGAAATAATTAAACCTTTGGTGTCAAATTTAATTTCATCAGAACCTAGGTTTTCAATTTTATGCTTCACTGATCCGCTGATTATTTTAGTTTCAAAATTGACTTTTAAATCTAAGGATAAATGTTTTGATATCGCTTTTGTAGGTTCAGCTGAACTATGTTCATCTTGTCGATCAGAACTCTTTTTTTGAGTAGGGGAGGTGGGTGTTTTTTCCATTTGGCAGCTCGATAGGAGTGTAAGACCTAAGATTGATAATACAAATAGGTTAATTTTAAGTCTCATCTTAAATTATTCAATAGGTTGATTGTGTATCGGTGAAATTGATTGGATGTAAATATAATAGAAGAGAACCACTATTTTATTTAATTAATATATTCATAACTCATCTGTTTCAGAACTTTCTTTACTTCCAGCATATTATCCTCACTAATATCTAAGTGCGTTACAAATCTAATTTTTTGAGGTCCAAAAGCGGAGGCTAGAATTCCTTTTTCAGTTAACTTTTGCAAAAATCCTTCAGAATAAAGATCATCTCTAAGGTCGAAAATCAAGATATTGGTATGCACTGGGATGACTTTTTTAACAAAGGAACAATCTGCTAGGACTATTCCAAGCTCCTTCGCACGATCGTTGTCAGTCTTCAATCTTTGAACATTGTTTTCCACAGCATATTGACATGCACTAGCCAAATATCCAGCTTGACGCATTCCTCCGCCCATTGCCTTTCTGATCTTTCTTGCTTTTTTTATAAATTTTTCCTTTCCCAAAAGAATAGAACCTACAGGAGCTCCAAGACCTTTCGAAAAACAAATGGAAATGCTGTCGAAGCATTTTCCGATGGCAGACGTCGACTCATTTGTCTCTGCAAGAACATTGAATAGCCGAGCTCCATCTAAATGCAATAGTAAGCCTAGCTCTTTTGTCTTCTTTGAAATGGCTTGAATTTCATCCAGCGTGTAGTAGGATCCGCCACCAGCATTACATGAATTCTCTATGCAGACCAATTTCGAAGTAGGGAGCCAATCATAGTCAGGGTTTACAATATCGTCCAATTGTTCTGGCATAATTTTTCCATGTTTGCCTTCAATCAATTTTAGAGCGATTCCTGAATTGTAAGCATAGCCCCCATTCTCATATTTATAAACATGGGATAGCTTTTCGCAAATGAGTTCATCCATGGGATTGGTATGCATCTTTATTGCAATTTGATTGGTCATGGTACCTGAAGGACAAAATAGGCCAGCATCCATTTCAAACATTTGCGCAAGCGTTGACTGCAATTTATTCACGGATGGGTCTGCTTTAAAAACATCATCACCAACCTCTGCATGCATCATTGCCTCAATCATGGCAGGGTTTGGCTTCGTTACTGTATCACTTATTAGATTAATCAATGAATCACTCTTTATTTTTATTAATTTTGTTCTAGCCAAATATAAACATTGAGTGACAAATTCTAGGGAATATTTTAAATCAGCAATTTCAGTAGATAACGTGATTTTTGGTTTTGACGATGGAGATCTGAAAGTACTTTTAATTAAAAGGGGCGAAGAACCTTTTATGGGAGATTGGGCTTTGCCTGGTGACCTTGTACTTCTTGAAGAAGAATTGGAAGATGCTGCTAATAGAATTCTCTTTGATCTTACAGCAATTTCTAATGTCTATTTGGAACAAGTAGGAACTTTCGGTGGTGTTAAACGGCACCCAAAGGGAAGGGTAATCACTGTGGCATATTTCTCTCTTGTCAATAAAAATAAGCTGAGCCCTAAGGCATCACTATTTGCAAAAGAAATTGAATGGGTAAGCGTAAAGAGCATTGATTATTTAGCTTTCGATCACTTTGAAATCATGAACGATTGTCTAGCCCAATTAAAACAAAATCTAAAGCTTAAGCCGATAGGCTTCGAGTTACTGCCAGAACAATTTACATTGACTGAGCTTCAGTTATTATATGAAACAGTCATTGGCGAAAGCCTAGATAAGAGAAACTTTAGAAAGAAAATTTCTAAAATGGGAATCATCAAAGATTTAAATAAGTATCAAACTGGAGTAGCACATCGCCCGGCCAGATTATTTTGCTTCGATGAAGAAATGTACAGAAGAGCCGTTGATGAAGGCTTTACTTTTGAAATATAATCTATTCGCTGTCTGCTATTTTCAGAAATTCCTTGTTGATAGTAATCGCGACTGTCTTAGATCTGAAATACGCCTCAGACATCATTAAGTAGCCTTTGTAGTCACTCATCTCACCCCAAGAATTTTTAATGATATAATATTTATCTCCTTGCTCATTTTTGGCTATTCCAACCAAATGCATAAGGTGGTCATCTGTTGTTTTATAGGATTCAAAGTCTACTTGACGATCCTCTTGGGAAGCTCTTTTTTCTACGCAGGGTACATCCCAGCATTTTTCACTAAAATTTACAGGGTAGATTGCTAGACCTTTACTGGCAGAAAATCCTTTTTCACTTACATCACCATCCCATATAACAGTGTGTCCATTTTTAAGCGCTGCATCTACCATGGATTCAAGCTTATCTATTTCTAGATTTAAGTATTTACCATTAGAATAATTATCAGGTATTTCTAGAATAATTTCTTCATTAAATGGGTGGTGATTGAAAGAGGTCACATTGATGTACTTGTCAACATCAAGCTTTAAATGATTATAGTATTCCTTGCTTGAGTATTCTTTCTCTTTTACCAAAAATTTGTCATCGACCGGCTTGAGATGCCTATCTAATACTAGGTCTATTTCTTGCTCCCAATTGTTCGGAATTTTCTTCTTTGTTACAACCGAATCGAGGTAGATTTTTAAATCTTTATAGAGCGCTTTGTGGTTATGCGCATCTTTCTTCCTGCCAGTATAGCAGCTTTCTGGTACAACACCATTTCTTCCTGCAGCTTTCAACATGTCATGCGCTAATCCACCTTCTGAGAAGTTGGCCTTTCCCTGTCTTAGGATATAATTTCTAGCCTTGTCCTTATAGACATCCCTAACGATAAACATTTCAGAAAGATCATGACTTTCTCCACTTTCTCTAAGTAATTCAGATTCAAGAAAAGAAATTGATGCAAATGACCAACAGGTTCCAGTTTTTCCTTGATCTTTTACATCAGTATTTTCAACTTGATGAATAATTTCAAAATTATATTGTGCATTAAGTGGGAGGGTGGTATACAATGAAAACATTATAGCCATTAGAGAAATCTTGATTTTAAGACTCATTTGTAACATTCTATTTAGGTTAGATCGGCGGACTGTGAGCAAAAATAAATTATTTTTACCCGGTTGTCAAATGTCGATGGTAAGTAAGATATACCTTATCTTTGCGTGCTTATGGAATTGATTAGAAACTTTTGTGTTATTGCTCATATTGATCATGGTAAAAGTACTTTATCTGACAGGCTGCTAGAATATACCCAGACCATTTCGGAAAGAAAGATGCAAAACCAAGCATTGGATGACATGGATATCGAGCGTGAAAGAGGAATTACCATCAAAAGTCATGCAATTCAAATGTATTATGCGCACGATAATGGTAAAAAGTATACCTTGAATTTGATCGATACACCAGGACACGTTGACTTTTCTTACGAAGTTTCAAGATCGATCGCGGCTTGTGAAGGCGCCCTTTTGCTAGTAGATGCAAGTCAAGGAATCCAAGCCCAAACCATTTCCAACCTATATTTAGCCCTAGAGCATGATCTTGAAATAATTCCTATTCTCAATAAAGTGGATATGGAAAGTGCCATGATTGAAGAAGTGTCTGATCAGATCATTGATCTAATTGGCTGTAAAAAAGAGGATATAGTCTTAGCTTCAGGTAAAACTGGAATAGGAATAAAAGATATTTTAGACGCTGCAGTAGAAAGAATTCCATCTCCTACAGGGGATATTGAGGCCCCGTTACAAGCACTTATTTTTGATTCATTTTTTAATTCTTTTAGAGGAGTAATTGCTTATTTCAGAATACTTAATGGACAATTAAGTAAAGGGGAAAGCGTACGTTTTTTCAATACCGGTAAAGATTATTTTGCAGATGAAATTGGGATACTTCAAATGGACCAAGTACCCAAAGAAACACTCTATGCTGGTAATGTTGGATATATCATTACAGGAATCAAAGAGAGCTCTGAAATAAAAGTTGGAGATACAATAACTACTCAGGCCAATCCATGTGAAAAAGGCATCGATGGTTTTGAATTAGTCAAGCCGATGGTTTTCGCAGGAATCTACCCAATTGAAAATGAAGATTTTGAAGATCTCAGAGATAGTATGGGCAAATTACAATTGAATGATGCGTCCCTAATTTTTGAGCCAGAATCTTCTGTGGCCCTAGGGTTTGGATTCCGATGTGGATTTCTCGGAATGCTACATTTGGAGATTATACAAGAACGGCTTTCTAGAGAATTTGATCAAGAGGTGATTACCACTGTGCCCAATGTATCATATCAGGCCTACACTAAAAAAGGAGAGAAGCTTCATATAAATACACCAAATGACTTACCTGAGCCTACTTCATTATACAAAGTAGAAGAACCATATATCAGGGCGCAAATAATTACCAAGCCAGAATATATTGGTACGATCATGAAGTTGTGCATGGATAAAAGAGGAGTATTAACCAAACAAAATTATCTAACACAGGACAGAATAGAAATGACTTTCGAAATGCCCTTAGCAGAAATAGTTTTTGATTTTTATGATAGATTAAAATCTATCACCAAAGGTTATGCTTCCTTTGATTACCAGATCATTGATTTTAGAGCTTCTGATTTAGTCAAATTAGATATTCTTTTAAATTCTGAGCCAGTGGATGCGTTGACCTCACTTGTGCACAGGGATAAAGCTGCCACCTTCGGCCGTAGAATCTGTTCCAAACTAAAGGAATTGCTGCCTAGACAACAGTTTGTTATTGCTATTCAAGCGTCGATCGGTGCTAAGATTATCGCCAGAGAAACCATATCGGCCTTACGCAAAGATGTTACCGCCAAATGTTATGGAGGTGATATTACTAGAAAACGTAAATTGTTAGAAAAGCAAAAGAAGGGTAAGAAGAAGATGAGACAAATTGGTACAGTACAAGTGCCTCAGAAAACATTCCTAGAGGTTCTGAAAATTAAGGACTAATTTTTATTGTTCTAAAACAAAAGTATAGTTCAAAAAGTACATAATTTGAGATTCAGTATCTGGATCTATGTTCTTCAAGATAACATCAATGTCTACAGTTTCTGATTCCTCCTTTTCGGTACTATCAAAGACAACTTCTAATTTTGCAGATTGTCCAACTTTAATTATTCCTCGCGGATAATCTATCGTCGTACATTCGCAGGAAGAAACCAATTCAATTTCAACATCCTCTTTACCAGCGTTGGTAAATTCATAGACCATTTCTTTTTTTTCGCCTCGTTTGACAGTTCCTATATCGATAGAACTTGTTTTAAAAGTTAGTCCTACCGTCGGGGTAGCTGCCTCTGATTGGGCCAGGACTGTGCCTATAAAAAGACCAAAGAATAAAATTAGATTGATTGTTCTCATACCATTATATCTAACGCAAATATCATACGAAATTGCTCTATTAGTTATTAACGAGAAGTTAAAGTCAAGATTTACTTATCAATTGTTTTACCAATTCTGGAAGACCAATTGTTGCTTTCTCTCTAATAATTTGAAGTCGGTCACCAGCATTGTTCAGTTCATAGTTCAATTGAGGGTTTGGATCAATATAGATTATTTTGGTGCTCGTAGGCAAATATGAGGTCAAACTTGCGGCCGGATACACCTGCATTGAGGTGCCAACAACAATGCAAAGGTCGGTTTGACTCATCTCCTCTATGGCTGCAGGAATCATAGGCACAGCTTCCCCAAACCAGACAATGTGTGGTCTCAATTGGCCTCCATCTTCAGCTGTATCTTGCTCATTTAGATCCTTTTTCCAATCGTAAACTAAGGAAGAATCAATGATACTCCTGACTTTGAAAAGCTCACCATGTAAATGAAGCACTTGATTGTTTCCAGCTCTTTCATGCAAATCATCTACATTTTGAGTAATTACTGTAGTAGAAAAGTGCTTTTGTAGCTCTGTTATTGATTCGTGGGCTTTATTGGGCTTAACCTGTAATAGCTGCCGCCTCCTTTGATTGTAAAAATCCAAGACTAGAGATTGATTATTATGCCAGCCCTGTGGTGACGCTACCTCCATTACATCATGACCTTCCCATAAACCATCGGCATCCCTGAAAGTTTGCAAACCGCTTTCTGCACTTATTCCAGCTCCAGTTAAAATTGTAATTTTCATGAATTAGTATTTAAATATCTAAAATTAAAGGAATACCCTGACAGATTTGCAATTGAAAAAGCTCTAAGTTTGTTAAGCACAATTTTTGACTAAAATAGCGGTTGAAATTTTAAGAAAATCGGTATAAAAAATGAAAATTGTTAAATATAGACTATCTGTCATTTGTTTTTTACCCTTTGTTCATCTGTTGAAACTTTACTGTTGTAGCATAGTTTTTGTACTTTTATAATTGTTAAGAGACTGACTATCATAGATTTATGATTTTCAGTAAGTTATACATTATATTTTTTTATAATATAATTCAAAACTGAACCTGAGTATGATTTGCAAAAAGATTTTGATCTTTTGTATTGCTTTTGGTACCCTAATTAATGTCGCTAAGACACAGGATTTGCATTATTCACAGTTTTATAATGCGCCTCTTGTTATTAGCCCAGCATTAACAGGCATATTTAAAGGAGACAAAAGGGTATCAATATCCCTAAGGGATCAATGGAGGTCTATACCAGTGCCTTGGTTGACCTTTACCATTGGATACGATCAAAAAGTATATTTGAACAAGAGAGACGACCTTTTTCTAGGATTAGGAGGATTTTTCAGTTACGACCGTCAAGGAGATTCAAATCTGAATCTTGGAAACATCAATTTAAGTGGTTCAATAACTAAGTTATTAACCAAAAAACACATCATAACAGGAGGAATAACCCTCGGTTACGCTACAAAAGGATATAACACTGAAGCACTTTCCTGGGATTCTCAGTGGAATGGAGTTACCTATGATCCATCCCTTGTATCTGGTGAAAACTTTGCTTTTGAAAGAATTGGATATATTGAAACTGCTGTTGGATTAAATTACCGATATCAGAAAACATCTAGGACTAAAATGGATATTGGTGTAGGAGCATGGCACCTCACCACACCTCAAGATCAATTTTACGATAGAGCAGTAAGTTCTAATCTACCTATCAGATTCTCTATTTACGGGGTAGGAAGCGTTGAGCTTACGGATAGACTTGACCTACAACTCGATGTGTTAGTGCAAGACCAAGCGACCTACACAGAAATTTTATTTGGAGGTTATGTCAATCTATACCTAGATAAAGACAGAGGACAAGAAAAAAATCTACACCTGGGAGTTGGATGGAGAACATCCAGATCACTGTATCCTAAAATTGCACTAGAATGGCAAAAAAGATATTTCGTTGCCATAAGCTATGATATCGATTTTTCAGAATTTAACCAACATACAAATTATAAAGGAGGACCTGAAATTCACTTCAATTATTTAATCACAGATGTGAAACCGTTGAGGCCCTTTAAAGTCTGTCCTATATATTAATAAAATTGTCTCCCAAACCAATGAACTTGAGAATTAAAATTATACCACTCATTGTCTTATGCTTCTGTGTCTCTCTGACAGCACAGACTAAAAAGGCATGGTTAGAGGCGGCAGAAATTGCCTTGGAGGATAAAGACTTTCACTCCGCCACGGAGTTCTTCAAGACAGCACTGGAATTTGACACAACAGATGTTTCTGTATTGGCTGCTTCAGCGGAGGCTGCTAGAAAATTTAATGCCTATACTTTTGCGTCAGAGAAGTATGAAAAGGTATTAGAGCTAGATACAGATAACGAGTATCCAAAAACTCAATTCTACCTCGCAGAAATGTACCAAAAAATGGGTAGGTACGAAGAAGCAAAAACTCAATATGAACTTTATCTAAGTGAATATAATGGGGAAGATGAATACATGAGCTTAAAAGCAGGGAAGGAAATTGAAGCTTGCAATTGGGCAATAGAAAGACAAGATCAAGAATACGACTATATCACAGTTGAAAATGCAGGATCAGAAATAAATACTCCTTATTCAGAATTTGGAGCATATAAAGTAGATGAAGACTTATACTATTCTTCCTTGAGATTTGAAAATCAAAAGGAAGACATTTATGACCCGAAGAAAATAAGCAAACTTCTGAAAGTAGATTCAGAAGGAGTAAATGGCTTACTAGAAGGTGAAATAAATAGCTCTAATTCATTGGTTGGGCACACAGCCTTCAATATGAACAAGACAAGAGTATATTATACGCTCTGCGAATACATCAATGCTTACGATATCATTTGTGATATCTATTATCGTCCCTTCTTAGAAGAAGGTCAATTAGGAGAAGCCGTTAGACTTCCAGAACAAATTAATCAAGAGGGTTTCACAAGTACGCAACCTTCCATAGGATATGATGCTGCACTGGGAAGAGAGGTTTTATATTTCGTCTCTGATAGAGAAGGCGGCGAAGGTCAATTAGATATCTGGTATAGTGCAATTGAGTCAGACACTGAATTCGGAGCACCGAAAAACCTTTCATCTGTAAATACAGGTGAAAATGAATTATCACCTTTTTGGCATGCTGAAAGTAGAACCTTTTACTTCAGCTCAGAAGGTTATTTAGGTTTTGGAGGCTTTGATGTCTACAGTGCTGATGCCATGGAAGACGGAAGCTTGGTCAATGTAACGAATCTTGGGTCACCGATTAACTCTAGTTACAACGATTTATACTATACGCTCAATGGGAAAGGAAGTGAAGCCTTCATGTCCTCTAATAGAATTGGTTCGCAATATTTGGAAGAACAAGTGGAGGCATGTTGCTACGATATATACAGAGTTGAAATAGAAGAATTTGAAGTTCCTTTTAATGCTTTAACATTTAATAAAACGACAGGCGATTCATTGTTAAATGTAACTGTTAGAGTCATTGATGCTGTTACCGGAGAAGAAATTGCTTCCCTAACTAATCCTGATGATAACGATCACATTTTTATGCTGCCATCGCAGAAGGATTATATAGTTATTGCCGAAAGAAATGGCTTTAGTTCAGATACAATTAATGTATCAACGAAGAATGTAAAAAAGGATGAAGAAATAATTAAGAAACTATATCTAGAGCAAGAAATAACCATTCTAGATATAACAACATTTGATGCAGAGACCAATGCTGATCTCTCGGGTGTAACGATTATTCTTGAAAATTTAGATGATCCTTCGAAGTCTGATGTTATTCGATTTAACGAGTTATCAAATAATTTTCAGTTTGAACTTGATCCGTGTACAAAATACCGAGTGACGGCATTTAAAGATGGTTTCGAATCTCAGACTTTTATGATAGATACCTGTGATCCATCAAGTCAAGGAACCATCAAGAAAGAATTATTTATGGGTAAGCCGGATTTAAATATTTATTTGCCGGTTACCTTGTACTTTGATAATGACTACCCAGATCCGAGATCTAGAAACATGTACACCTTGTCCAACTATTCTGAAACATACTATCCTTACTTTGCTAAGAAGGAAGAGTTTAAGTCTAAAAATGCACAAGGTAAAACAGGGGATATGCAATACAGTGCATCTCAAAATGTAGATTTTTTCTTTGAAGATGAAGTAAAAGGAGAATTCAATAAGATGCAGGTTTTCTATGATAAACTATTAGAGAGATTGAGAAATGGAGATTCATTTGAAGTTTCAATTAAAGGTTTTGCAAGTCCAAAATCTACCAACAAGTATAACCTGGCCTTAGGTCAACGAAGAGTTTACAGTTTACGAAATGAATTAAGGGATTTTGCCTCTGGTGCTTTTGAACAATACTTGGACGCAGGACAGTTGATATTATCTGACGTATCTTATGGTGAGGAATTAGCACCAACTGGAATAAGTGATAGTAATTCTAATGTAACAAAGTCAATATACAGTGTTGAAGCCTCTAAAGAAAGGAGAGCTCAAATTGTAAGTGTTAGAAAATTGAATTAAAGAATAAGCTTTTAATTATGGCGCTTAAGTCAATAAAATATTGTTTTATACTCGGGTTATGTTTGTCGCTTAGCGCAAATGTAATTGGTCAATGTGAATCTGAGACCATTAATTCTACCTTGAGTATAAGTATGGATGCTTGTGCATCCAACACTCTGGCAGGAACACATATAGATTACTCAGAGTTAACTGCAGTAACCTCAAACGCTGGTATATGCAATAACGTATACTTGGCTGGAGGCCCTAACGGGGCAAATATATATAGAAATAATCCCACTGAAAATCCTCATTCATGTACTCCGGGTATTGACGGTACCGCAGGTATGTGTATTGAGTATGATCAAGGCTGTGATTACATCTCAGATTCTGATCGAGCCGTGAGATTCGATGTGGTTGTCGATCCAATCAATGGACCTACTTCAGTTCTTGGATTGAGTTTTTATGAATTGGCTCCTGAAACCTTTCAATATCTTGGAGGGATCAGCGGAACTAATAACTACCCAACACTATACGGAATTAGAGTTGTAGTTAATGGGGCTGAAGTGTTTAGAGAAATAGATATTCCAACTACAACTGATTGGACGTTAGAAGTATTTGATTTTATAGGAAATCCAGCTTTTACAGTAGATCAATCGACTACTTTCGAATTTGAATTAACTGCATATTGTAGAATTAATAATGGTTTTGATATAGCAGTTTGGGATCTTGATGAAATACAATTGGCAACAACTTGTGAAAGCATACCTGCTGATATCGATGCAACCTTCCAGATAGCTGGAGATCAAACAGGAAGTTCATGTAATGGAACAACCTTTAACTTTGTTTCAGGAACTGCACCAGCTGGTGCTACATGTACTTGGTATTTTGATTGGCCAAATACAGACCCATCAACAATATTCGTTGGAACTAATCCCACCTATACTTTCCCAGCAGAAGGGATTTACACCGTGAGAAAAGAAGTCAGTTTCGGAAACTGCTTTGACTCATTTGAAATGCAAGTTTCCGCATTTAATTCAGGCATTATGGGTGGAACCGGAAACGGTGGAGTAGGAGGTAGTTTTAACGGAGTGGATGTAGATTTAGTTTCTTGTAATGGAGGGCAATATACGGTCATGTTAACCAGCACAGCTTTCGACACCAATGCAGGCTTTGAAGTGAATTCGTGGAATTGGTTAATTACAATAAATGGGGTAGCTCAAGCAGCAACAGGTGAATCAGTAACGATCGTTCTGAATAGTACGGATGCAGTTACCGTTACCTTAGATGTTTCAAGCACGTCCGGTTGTACAGGGTCATTCAGTGGTTCTTTTAATGCTTCGGATTTATTAGCTGCAGCGTCATTTGTTGCCACACTCATTGAATGTACCGTTGACGGATTCATCGTCCAGATTTCAGATAATACAAATTTAGGTAATCTACAAATTGCTAACTACGGTTGGTCAGTTCTTGTAGATGGTCAAACCATAGATCCAGGGAATGTGCCAACATTCACTATTGAAACCATGTCAGATGTGTTCTCAGTAACGCATACAAATACTTATACCAACGGCTGCTCTTCCACTGTTGCAAATTCAATTTCAGTTTCTGGAAATTTGATTCCAACATTTGATATGGGAATCGTAGGTGGAGGTCCTGGCGGTGGCGGAGATGATTGTGAAAATGGAGTAGATCAAGAATTAGAAATTACGATAACGGGTGGTAGCATCGCAGGAAATGTTACTTCTATTGAATGGATGGTAACCATCGGGAATCAAGTTTTTACCTTTACAGGTAATCCAATTGATTTAATGGGTTTAATAACTGATACAGCAATTGTAACAGCGACTATAAATTATGATAATGGCTGTTCTTTTTCAGTTTCTGAAACATACACTCCCGGTGATTTTGGCGGTGGAGGAATGAATAGCATTGAGGTAAACTTTAATGGTAACCCAGTTATTGATTGCAATGGAGATGTAACTCCAGTGCTTCTTAATCCCAATCCCAACTACAGCTACAATTGGGATCCGACCACTGGTTTAAGCTTTACTGATTTAGTGAACTTTTCTGATCCTACAGTCAGCGTAACTGAAGTCACAGTATATAATGTTACCATTACAGATGGGCCTTGTACACTAGATACAAGTATCATGGTCATCCCTGAAGACTTAGCAATACCAGATCTTATATTGAATGGATTAGGTGTAAACAATGATATATTTTGTGGGCCGATTTCGATAGAAATTGTAAACCCTATCCCCGGTGTCAACTATGAATGGACTTGTGAAGGAAATGTGATAGGCACAGGTACTATTTTAAACTATGATCCACCGTCGGATTTTACCACTAAAGAAATTTGCGCAAGCATTGCAACAACTGCAGATTGTGATATTTCTACCTGTGTTACAGTAGTGAATGGAAATCCAGATGTCACTTATGAGAATCCTTTTGAAATGTGTCCTGGTGACACCGTTCAATATGAAGTAATCAATAATAACCCTTCAGACATATTGGTGTATACCTTTGAAGATGATCCGCACATTGTTGGATTCGATGGAAATGGGTTACCAATATTAGGAATGGGAGATAAAGATACTATTGTAACCATACCATTTACAATCACTAATGAATTCTGTACCCTAGTAGATACCTTACAGATTCAACCTACAATGAATGAGCAATTAGACTTTAATTGGGATTTAGAAACATGTGGAGAGTTTACCATTTGCTTTGAAGCTTTAAATATTGATACTATTAGTGGTATTCCATGTTGGGACTTCGGGGATATGACAACGGATGCAGATACTTCAACAGTTTTTAATCCTTGTTATACCTACCCAGATACAGGAATGTATGTTGTAAACTTAATAGATAAGTCTTTGCTATGTCCAGGTTTCCCAGTTGAGATAGTAATAACGGTTCCACTTGAGCCTACCATTACTGTAATGCAGATCGACGGACCAGATCCTATTACTCTGGAAGCAACAGTTGAGAATGCTGATGCTAATAATGTTCAATGGTGCGACGAAAATGGAGATAACTTGGGCTCAGGTTCCACTATAGAAATTCCTTCTTCCCAAAACATTGAAACAGTAATAGCTAAAATTGAAGATGAATTTGGTTGTACCGATTCTATTTCCTTTGATTTGGAATTCTTAGAGCCTCCTTTTACCGACATTGGTGATGTTCTTGGAGCGGAGGATGGAGTTTGTCCGATGGATACCTTTATGTTACAACTGGAAGTAGAAAATGCAGATAGATATACCTATTTGTGGGCGCCAGAGGATTGTATTATTGGTACAGCAACAGATACCATAGTAACAGTAACAGTTGCTGACGTTGATAAGGAGTTTACTATTACAGTAACCGACACCTTAACTATGACGGACACTGTTATTAATTTTTTAGTAATGGTAAATATTGTAGATATAGAATTAGAATGCGACTTTGATGATGGAATTATAAACTGGGGTTCTTCTGGAACTATTTCCGTTGATAACGCGCCTGATGGAGCAAGCTACGAATGGAGTAATGGAGAGACCGGACCAGAAATTACGGTTTCACCTACAGAAAATACCTCATATTCAGTTACGGTAACGGATGAATTTGGATGTACCGATGTGGCGTCCAAGGATGTAGAAGTTCGTCAAGTTAATTGTGGCGAAGAAGGTGTATTTCTTCCGACTGCATTCAGCCCCAATGGTGATGGTGTAAATGATGTATTTATGCTCAGAAGTTTGTGGATAGATGATGTTGATGTATTTATCATCTATGATAGGTGGGGTGAAGAAATTTACAATGCAAACGGCATGTTGAATGGATGGGATGGAACCTTTGAGAATGATAATCTAGAGCCAGACGTATTTGCTTATTGTGTTAAAGGAACATGTATTGATGGAACTGAATTTACCAGACTAGGTAATGTTTCATTGCTTAAATAAAAAAATATTTTGAACTACAAAAAAGGCCTAACTTCTGAAGTTAGGCCTTTTTTTATTTTTTAATTACTCTGACTTTTTCTTGCGGTAATTCTCAGTCATCTCATGGGAGATGGCTCCCGGAAGTATAGATATAAAAGTTTTCTGATCTAGTTGGAGACTGATAGAATGTGCATCCACTTTAGATACTTTTCCTATGATGCCACTCCCGGTAACAACTTCATCTCCTTTGCTTAGTTCTGATACAAATTTATCTTGAGCCTTCTGTTTTTTTGCCTGAGGTCTTATGAAGAAGAAGAATACTACAGATAACATGGCTGCAATAAAGAAAAGGTTAAAGGTTACAGGGTCTCCTGCTTGAAGGAATATCATTTGATTCATAATTTTTAATTCTCAGTAAATATACCAAACATGTTCTTTTATAATTCACCTAATAATTAAGTTTATGAATAAATTGGGAATTTTGATTTCAAAGATTTTATTATCGGGTTATATGGGGGCTGGTAAAAGTACTATTGGAAAAAAGTTGGCTCAATTAAATCAATGGCAGTTTATTGATTTAGATAGTTTCATTGAAGAGAAGGAAAGAAAAAGTATCTCTCAAATATTTAAAGAACAAGGAGAAGCTCATTTTCGTAAACTAGAAAAGCAGGCTTTAGATTCGCTTCTCAAGGTAGAAAAGGCCTTGGTAATTTCGCTGGGGGGAGGAACAGTATGTCATTCTGAAATCGCGAAAATGTTATCCAATAATAAGCATGTAATTGTCTGTTATCTGAAATTCAATCCAGATATAATTTGTCAGAGACTTTTACATGAGCAAACTAAAAGACCACTTTTAAACGAAATACAGGATCTTAAAAGCTTTGTTACCAAACATATAAATTCTAGAACTGAATTTTATGAAATGGCGGATCTCATTTTAGATGATGTAGAATCAATAGAGGAATCGTGTTGCGAAATTGAAAATTATAGAAGCTATTTAAATTCTTCAACAACTTGATCAGGAAGTAGGATTGGTGTGCTCTTTTTGTTATTTGCGGTTAAATCTCCTTTTATGAGCATTTTATAAGCCTCTCTGGTTTTAATATCTGGATAATAGGACTTAATCAATCCAATCATTCCAGAAACAAAGGGAGCTGCCATCGAGGTGCCATTAAAAGTCTTATAGGTATTGTTGGGGTAAGTCGATAGAATATTTACTCCTGGAGCAGCTATTCCCATTTCCAATCCAGTAACGTCATTTCCAAAATTTGCAATGGAGAGCGTACTGTCAATGGCAGTCACAGCAATTACTCCTTTGGTATTAGCAGGAGAGAATTGTAACGCACTTTTACCAGAGTTACCAGCAGCTACCACAACGATCGCCCCTTTTTTATTGGCGTAGCTTACAGCCTCCTCGTAGGCTTTTTCCTTACTTTCTGATGTCATGCCACCTAAAGACATTGAAATTACGTCAGCACCTAGGTCTGCAGCTTTTAAAATACCATTAATTATCGTTTGTTGAGTACCAAAGCCAAAATTATTAAGCACCTGAATACTCATCACTTTAATGGCCTTCGAATCTGGACTCAAAGATGCGACGCCTTTGGAATTATTGGTAATTGCAGCAGCCACACCAGCACAATGCGTCCCATGTCCTTTCTGATCTGAATCATAAGTTTTGATCCCACTTGATTTATATGCCGCAGCTAAGTCTTCGTGTTTGCTATCGATGCCCGTATCTAATATGGCAATAGTCGTTTCTTTTTTTCTTTTCTTCGAAAGCTTCTTTAATTTCTCTTGCATGGAAGAAACAGAAAATTTGGAAACATGCCATTGATTTGCTGAAAGTGGATCATTAAATCCACTTTTATATTTGACTTCTGAATTCGGAAAATCTAAGAATTCAGGTAATTTTATTTCTTGATTTTCTTCCACCCATAAAACACCTGGCATTCGCCTAAGCTCTAGTACTAGCTTATGAGGATCAATATTATTTTGGATATCAATGGTTAGATAATCATCGAGTGTTGTAGATTCAATATCGCTCAAGGCAAATGCAATATCCATTTCAATAATTTCCTTCTTGTACTTCTGTAAAATTGTTTGCTTAACTTGATCATCCTCTAAATAGATTATTAATTCGGAATTCTCGTTAAGGCTTTTCGAAGGTTGGGGAACATAGGCATGTGCAAAAAAGAAAACTGCAGCTAGAAATAACAACAGCAGAATAGACCATTCAAGATGCTTGAAAAATTGAAATACGAATAGAAATCCAGCGAGCAATATAAAATCTAGTGATAGATGTTTTATAAAATCATTTATTTCCAAATACTCCTGAAAATAGAGGCTAGTAACTGCAGAAATCATTGCAATTACGGCTGGAGCCAGAAAGATTCGTTTTTCTGGGTTGAGATACCAGATTCCAACGAATAAAAATACCATAGTTAACGATAACAAATGTTCCATCTCGAATGTATATAAGTAGTAATACTATAACACCAAATATCATTGATTTGGTTCAGTTGAAATACAATACTTGTATTATAAATAATTATTATATTTTTGGCATCAAATAAAAAGAAGAAAAATGGTACATAATTGTGTGATAATTGGGTCAGGACCCGCTGGTTATACAGCTGCGATCTATGCAGCAAGGGCAAATATGAAGCCTGTGCTATATACGGGACACGAGCCAGGCGGACAATTAATGATTACAACAGATGTAGAGAATTTTCCTGGATATCCCAATGGTATTATGGGGCCTGAGATGATGGAAGACCTTAGAAAGCAGGCGGAAAGGTTTGAAACTAAGGTTATTAGCGATATGGTGACTAAAGTAGACTTTTCTGGACCCGTTCATAAAATATGGACAGAATCTGGGGAAGAAGTGCATGCGCACACAATTATTATATCTACTGGAGCAAGTGCCAAATGGCTTGGAATTGAATCAGAACAGAAGTTCATGAATATCGGTGTAAGTGCCTGTGCGGTATGTGATGGCTTCTTCTTTAAAGGAATGGAAGTCGCTGTTGTCGGTGGAGGAGATTCTGCAGCAGAAGAAGCAAGTTACCTTGCCAAGCTTTGTCCGAAAGTTCATTTGATAGTGCGTCGAGACGAAATGAGAGCTTCTAAAATCATGCAAGATAGAGTTATAAACGCTGAAAATATTGAGATCCATTGGAACACTGAAACAGATGAAATTCTCGGTGATGCAGATGGTGTAACTGGCGTGCGGGTAAAGAATAACCAATCGGGCGATACCAAGGAATTGCCAATAAAGGGGTTCTTTGTTGCCATTGGCCACACCCCGAATACATCAATTTTCGACGACTGGTTAGACCAAGATAATACAGGATATTTGTTGGTAAAACCTGGAACTACCTTCACTAATGTTGAAGGAGTTTTTGCCTCAGGAGATGCTCAAGACAAAACATATAGACAAGCAATAACTGCAGCGGGAACAGGATGCATGGCGGCATTGGATGCAGAAAGATATTTAACCGAAAAAGGAATCATTTAAAACATTAACGATGTCATCAAAATTTCGACCAGGCGTACTACATGGCCAAGAGGTTACAGACCTATTGAACTATGCTAATGAAAAAAACTTTGCTCTACCAGCAGTAAATGTTGTTGGAACCAACACTGTAAATGCAGCTCTAGAAACTGCTAAAGCAGTTAATAGCCCTATCATAATTCAATTTTCAAATGGAGGAAGCACCTTCTATGGTGGGAAATCCCTAGGGAACGATAATCAACGCACAGCAATATTAGGAGGAATATCCGGGGCTATGCACGTACATCAAATGGCCGAAGCATATGGTGTTCCAGTCATTCTGCATACGGACCACTGTGCAAAGAAACTATTGCCATGGATTGATGGACTAGTAGAAGCTAGCGAAAAATATTATGAAACACATAAGCAACCATTGTATAGTTCGCATATGTTAGATCTATCTGAAGAGCCAGTGGAGGAGAACGTTGAGATCTGCGAAAAATACTTGAAAAGAATGGCTGCCTTAGGGATCACCTTGGAAATAGAGTTAGGTGTTACAGGAGGAGAGGAAGACGGTGTGGATAATACAGACATTGACAACGCTAAATTATATACACAACCGGAAGAAGTTTCATTGGCATATGAGCGCTTAAATGCAATTTCTGATAAGTTCACCATTGCCGCGGCCTTTGGAAATGTTCATGGTGTTTACAAGCCAGGTAATGTTGAATTGAAACCAATCATTTTGAAAAATTCTCAAGATTACGTCCAGAAAAAATTCAATACAGGAGATAATCCGATAAATTTTGTTTTTCATGGGGGATCAGGTTCAACCAGAGAAGAAATAAGAGAGGCCATTGAATATGGAGCAGTGAAAATGAACATAGACACTGATTTGCAATGGGCATTTTGGGAAGGTGTACGTGATTACTATGAGCCTAGAGTTGGTTTTATGCAGACGCAAATTGGAAATCCGGAGGGAGACGATGTCCCGAATAAGAAAAATTACGATCCAAGAAAATGGTTAAGAGAAGGTGAAAAGACTTTTGTGACCAGACTGACTAAAGCTTATGAAGATCTAAATAGTATAGGAGTTTTATCCTAAAGTATAAAGTTTAACATAAATTAAAAAGGCTGAGTCAATGATATGATTCAGCCTTTTTTAATGCGATTGCATAGGATAGAATATTACTAAAATCTTATTTAATTTTAGCCGATAACCAATCCAGTTTTCTCAGCAAATTTTGCTTTTTCTTCTAGTAATTTTTGGTAGGCTTTAAGTAGATGGGAGACTTCGGTAAGATTTTCTTCGGCCTGCGCTTTCTCAATTTTCAGTTTCAGAAGATCAATCATCTTTTTACATTTGCGAAACTTAAATCTTCTAATGGCCTGCTCTGCATCACTGAAGTAATTATTCTCGGGTTTATCTTGAGTTTGAAGAAAAATACTCTTCTTCTCCCATCCCGCATAGGTGTGCGGAGTGCTGAGTAGATCAATGGCAATTCGTTGAATTTCCTCATTGGAGTGATTGGTGAAAAAAGTGCTCTCAACGGGCTCGCCATTTTCAACTCTTTCAACGGCCTCCAATATAATTTCCTTATAAAGTGAATTATCAAAGTATTCAATTACATCTACAATCTGACTGTAAACAAATTCTGCAACGCAGATGGTCCCATCTTCATCTTCTAGCTCATGAGCCCCATGAGAGATGATAATTCTTACTAAATCCTTTTCTTGATAAACATCCTGGGATTCAAATTTCTTTTGTTGGTGAATTGGTTTTTCTAAATGATCGTAATAAGCCTCTTCCTCTTGACCATGATAAGAATTTGCTTCTGGAAAGGGCGCTGCATCTGATGAGCCTGAATTATTAGCAGACCGTTCCTTTTGAACTTTCTTTCTTCGAATATCTTCTCTAATAATCTTGTTGCTCTCCTTAACTAAAATTTTCTCATCCATCCCGAGCATGTTACTGCATTGTTGGATGTATGCTGATCGCTTTATTGAATCCCGAATCTTTGAGATGCTTTGAATCATATCACGAATCATTTCTGACTTTTTGATAGGATCATTTTTGGATTCCTCCAAGGACCGATCTAATTTGAATAGGATAAAGTCCTTGGCGTTTTCTTCAAGGTATTCTTTACTTTTTTCGAATCCTTCCCTTTTGACAAATGAATCTGGATCATCAGAAGGGGGTAGAAGAACAATCTTAGGATTAAGATCTGCCTCTAGGGCTAGATCCATTCCTCTCATGGCAGCCTTAATTCCTGCGGTATCTCCATCATAAAGAATGGTTAGGTTACTTGTAAATCTTTTTATTAATCTTAATTGCTCAGCAGTCAAGGCGGTCCCTGAGGAAGCAACGACGTTTTCAATTCCAAATTGGCTGAGGCTGATAACATCCGTATAGCCTTCAACTAAAATACAGTTATCTTCTTTTCTAATGGCAGTTTTGGCCTGGTACATTCCGTATAGAATCTTCCGCTTGTTGTAAATCTCAGATTCTGGGGAGTTGAGGTATTTTGGCGCTTTTTTATTGACCTTGAGAATTCTTCCTGCAAAGGCGATCGGTTTGCCACTTAAATTATGAATGGTGAACATGACTCTTTCATTAAAAAAGTCATTTCCTCTCTGGGTGGTCAACCCTAGTTCTTCGAGGTATTCTGATTTATATTGTTTTAATGCGGCGGTTGCAGTAAAATGGTCTCTCTTAGCAGGAGCATATCCTAAACCAAATTTTCTAATAATATTTTCTCGATATCCTCTTTCTCGAAAATAACTCAAGCCAATAGCTCTACCTTCTTTCTCTTCCAAAAGTTGCTCAAGGAAATATTTCTCCGCAAAGTCATTTACTATGAAAAGACTGTCTCTATGCTTTTTTTCTTCTTCATATTCCTCCTTATTAACATTGGATTCTTCAAGCGTGATATTGTATTTGGCTGCTAAATATCGAATAGCTTCAACAAAACTCATTTTCTCTGCATCCATGAGAAATTGTGTAGCATTACCTCCCTTACCGCATCCAAAGCATTTGTAGATATTTTTTGTAGGTGATACGGTGAAGGACGGTGTTTTTTCTTCATGAAAGGGGCACAGACCAATCCTATTAACGCCTCTTCTCTTAAGATTGACGAATTCTCCTACCACTTCTTCAACTTGAGAAGCGTTAAGCACATCCTGGATTGAACGTTGACTTATCATGAAGGCAAATTAAGCAATGTCTACTATCATAACAATAATCTATATATAGAAGTTACCAACAAAAAAGCCCAATGCTTAAACATTGGGCTTTTTTCTTAATTCTTAAAGATTTTATGATAGTAAATCTTATTCTCAATTTGTATACCTAAAATGATTAAACCACTTGAAAGATAACTCATGTCAACTGCTAGTTCATTGTTATTAAAAGTATGAATCAATTTGCCTTGAGCATCATAAATTAATAGACGCTGAATTACCTGATCTGTTTCTATAAATAACGTATTAGAAACGGGGTTGGGGTAGACTTTTACTGAGTAATCTAAGGCATGATCTATACTTGTACTCATCGGAATTTCAATAAGAATCATTTCCTCACAACCGTTGGCATCAGATATTATTAGGGTGTAAACTCCTGAAGGTACGCCTTCAACATTTTGCTCAGTTGAAATTAGGTTTCCATCGGAATCCAACCATTCAAAAGTAAAGGGAGCATTACCTCCAGTGAAGAAAACCTCTATATTTCCGTCCGATCCAGAAGTTGTTGTGGGAGTCTCAATATTAAAACTATCAACTACGATCATAGGTGCTGACATCATTATAATTGAATCTGTGATTGAGCAATTACTAAGAGTATCAGTTACTTCAAAGTAATAAACTCCTGCTCCAAGGTTTTCATTTTCACCTTGATAGTTGATCACACTTGTAGGCGTATCTGGAGCGCTAATAAAGTAGCTTCCATCTTCTATTCCTGCACAAGTAGGTTGGTTAATTTCTATATCAAAACTTAAGTCTATTTGATAATCAATAAAGTAAGAGCATACTGAAACATTGCCGTGAAAATCAATGGCTCTATATTGTAATTCATTTAACCCTAAGGTGAGTTGATCAGAAGAGGTCGGTCCTGAAGTCTGAGAAAAATCCATTACTCCACAATTGTCTTCGGCAAAGGCAACAGGTAAAATGAAAGATGTACAATCTGAAATGGTCATGTCAGCTGGACATGATAAATCTGGAGCTATACTATCAAGAATTGTGAGAAAGGCTGTACCAGTTGCAGTATTTGAACTTTGATCAGATACAATAATATCAAGCATAGTAGGTTCAAACCCATCGGTACAATTAGGTATCACAGATACTATTTCTGTGAAAACGCCTTCATTACAATTGTCTGTACTTCCTCCATCAAAATCCAACATTCCTATGCTTCCATCTGCATCAACATAAACGGTTATATCATTAAGAACTGGGGTAGGAGGTGTAACATCTTGAGTCACAATTTCAATAGTCGTATCTGTGCGGCAATCATTAGCATCAATGACAGACACAGAATAAGTTCCGATGGAAAGAGTTTGTGTTGGTAATTCGTACGTATACGGTCCAGTTCCGCCAATAGCTATAACACTATTTAGAATTGCAAATCCGGAAATACACTGTGGCTGTGTGATATCTATGACGCTAAACTCTAGCGGCGCAGGAGAACTAACCTGAAGGTTATTTATCATCTGAGAACAATTAGTTGCAGTTTCCACAACTGTTACCGAATAAGTCCCGGCTGTTAATCCGGATATGGTCGGCCCAGTCTGTCCAGTAGACCAAATCATTGTGTATCCTGTACTTACATTTAAGGAAATAGATCCCGATGACTCACCAAAACAATTGGCATCAAATATGGTCGCAATTACGTCGTCCATGCAAGGAGTTGAACTTACAGTTTCAGTCACACTGACCGAACACCCATTGCTATCCGTGAAAACTAAAGTGTAAACCCCTTCAGATAAATTATTCAAATTAAAAGGGTTGGAAACAACCATTCCATTGTAGAAGTATGGAGGAGTTCCTCCAGTTATCTGAACACTGATGCATCCATCTGCACTTCCTGGGCTGCTAGCGCCTTGGACAGTTGTAGATAAAGAAAGACTTGTAGGTACAGGAATATTTATAATAGCCGTATCTGTGCACATGAATTGATCAACTACCGTAAAGGTATCTATACCGCCTGCCCAATTGAATAAAGTGTCGGTGATCATCTGATTATTAATGAAGATGGTATAATTGCCATTCCCTCCAGATGGGTTAAGAATTAATGTATCAACAGTTTGTCCAAAACATAAAATTTCATTTGATGCATCAAATGATAAGGTAATAGGATCTGCTTGGCCAACCATTATAGTTTCTGAATATTGACAACCACTGTTGTCTGTAACGGTTACACTATATGTGCCCGCCGTTAAATCCGTAATTGTTTCTGTTGTTTGGCCAGTACTCCAAGAAATGGAACCAACTCCATTGGCAGCATCTATATTTAGTGCGATTATACCATTTGAACCTCCAAAACAATTTACGTCCGATACCTCGGGCTCAGTTGAAATATCTCCACCAGAAGCATTTAAAGTATAGCTTCCAAAAAGTTCACACCCATTGCTGTCTGTGATTGTTACGTCATAATCACCTGCATTTATTCCAGAAATTGGATTACTGTTTGACCCGTCACTCCAACTAAAATTATATGGGCTTGTCCCTCCACTTAGTTCTAGTTCTATCGAGCCAGGATTACCGCATGAGGCATCTGTAAGTATTGCATTATCAATGACAATTGCGTCTGGTTCACCGATGAAGATAGAACTAGCTGTCATCGCTCCGACGGCATCTTCCACAAAAACTTCAACCCATCCAGCAGGTAGCATCGTCGCTGTCACACCCGTCTCGCCATTATCCCAATTTACTGTGAAGGGAGCCACACCACCATTTATCATTATTTCAGCAGATCCATCAATTTCTCCAGGACATGAAACTTCATTTATAAAGACTATGGTAAGAGATAATGGCACTACACCAACATCTAAGGTGCCTGTTATATCTGTCAGTATTAATTGATCTCCACCATTATTTCCATTCCCGTTAGCCAAGATACTTGCGGCATAAAAACTGATATCTTCATTGTCTGGACCAGCAGGAGAAGTCCAGTCTACAGACCAACTTACACTACTACCTCCGCTAAAATTAAGGGCAGGACTGTGTTCAAAATAACCTCCACTAATATTTGAAGAAGGCCCGGCATTGCTAAATGTTCCAGTGTTATTATTGCTTTCATCAAAAGCAACCATTTGGAAACCCGCTCTTGTGGCAGACCCACCCGTTAGTTCAGAAGTGACCACTAAGGAATATGTGGTGCTTGGATCAATGGTGGATGGGACACCTGAGATATCAAGGACGCCTGCTATGCTTGTAGAAAGGGGATTATGACAACTGGCACAGGTACCTTCACCAGGAGCTCCTGTATTGCCATTGGGCGGATTACTTGAGTTGGCTAAAAGTGCTAAAATTGCTACAGAGGAAAGAACGATACCTTTTAAATTAAACTTGGACATGTATTTTAGACTTTTGATTAAATATATATATTTATATAATATCCTCAAAAGTAAGATTTGTCCAACACTATCTAGTTAAAATAGTAGGTGTTGTCTAGTTAAAATAATTATCCTCTATTTGAATAAGGAATCAATGAATGCTTGACGATTAAAAACTTGTAAGTGCTCAATGCCTTCTCCTACGCCTATGTATTTAATTGGAATTTTGAATTGGTCTGAAATGCCCAGAACAACTCCACCTTTAGCTGATCCATCTAATTTTGTTAAGGCGATGGCTGTAACTTCTGTTGCCTCCGTAAAATGCTTAGCCTGCTCAATGGCGTTTTGGCCAGTTGTAGCGTCCAAGACTAATAAAACTTCATGAGGAGCGCCAGGCATCTTTTTAGAAATACTATTTTTTATTTTAGTCAGCTCCTCCATAAGGTGTTTCTTAGTGTGTAGCCTTCCTGCTGTATCTATGATTGCCGCATCGTAGTTACCATTCATTGCTTCCTGTGTCGCTTCATAAGCAACAGCCGCTGGATCTGCATGCATTCCTTTGTCATAAAAACCAGCATCATTTCTTTCTGCCCATATTTTTAATTGACCTACAGCAGCAGCTCTAAAAGTATCGGCTGCACCCAAAAGTGTCTTGTATCCTAGATTGGAATATTGATGAGTTAATTTTCCAATGGTGGTAGTTTTCCCAACTCCGTTAACTCCTACAACAAGGGTAACAAAAGGCTTTTGATCTTGAGGAATATTGAAATCACTGGTATCATAGGTATTATTTTCAGCCAATAGAGTGACAATCTCATGCTTTAATATAGTATTGAGCTCATTGGTGTTGAAATATTTATCCTTGGCTGCTCTAGCCTCAAGCCGATCGATAATTTTTATGGTCGTATCTAACCCTACATCAGCAGATATAAGAATTTGTTCCAACTCATCTAAAAAACTTACGTCAACAGTAGATTTTCCCGCAACCGCTTTCGCGATCTGCCCAAAAATGTTTGATTTAGTTTTTTCAAGACCTTTTTCAAGATCCTTTTCTTTATCCTTAGTAAAAAACTTGTCGAAAAACCCCATGATTAGTTTTTGATGAATGAAAAAAGGCTTTCTACAGGAGAAAGCCATTTTATAAATCTTTTAAAAGCAATATTATTTGTTTGCTTCCATGTATTCCTTCACTTTGTCTTTGTGAATCATAACTTCTTTGTATGAGTACTTTCCAGTTTCAGGATCCTTTACACTTCTAATAATTTTCACAAAATCTCTTCCAGATCCTGCGTTGGCAGCTCTTTGGCCCACCCTTGAGTTCTTTGATACTTTAGCCATTTTTTATTTGATTTCTTTGTGAACAGTATGTTTTCTAAGAACGGGATTGTACTTTTTAATCTCTAATCTATCAGGAGAGTTCTTACGATTCTTCTGAGTAACGTAACGAGATGTTCCAGGTTGTCCACTAGCTTTATGCTCTGTGCACTCTAGAATTACTTGTAGTCTGTTCCCTTTGGATTTTTTTGCCATGATCTATCTATTTTAAGGATTACAATTTAATCCCAGTATTATTCATTCCTTTTCTATCCAGCTTTTGCAAATAGGCGTATAATCCTAATTTGTTTATGTTTCTTAAAGCTGCAGAAGATACTTTTAAAGTTACCCATTCGTCTTTTTCTTGAATGTAAAATCTCTTTTTATGGAGATTTGGTAAGAATCTTCTTTTTGTTTTTCTGTTTGAGTGAGAGACATTATTCCCTGAAATAGGCCTCTTTCCCGTTAATTGACATACTCTACTCATAATTCTATCTTTTAATTGTGACTCCGGAAGGATTCGAACCTTCAACCTCCTGATCCGTAATCAGGTGCTCTATCCAGTTGAGCCACGGAGCCTTACATATTGATTTTTACTTAATATAAGGCTGAAAGCTTCAATTCCTTAGAATCAGTGTGCAAAGATAATTTATATTATTCTGAATTGAAAGAGATTTATAAAAATTCATTGCAATTATGCTGCTTAAGGAATAGATGTTACTTTAAATTCTCACTTCAAATTGAAATTATGAATAACCGTAGAAATTTCTTTAAAAAACTGGCTTTTTCTGGAATTGTGCTAGGTCAAAGACAATGGAAAAATAATAATGCACTCAAAAGAACGACTCCTAAAATTGTAAGTACCTGGAGCCATGGCCTTGCGGCAAATAAAATTGGTCTTGAAATTATTGAAAATGGTGGTTCATCGATTGATGCTGTGGAGCATGGCGTTAATGTAGTAGAAAACGATCCAGAATCACAAACGGTTGGATTGGGAGGATTTCCGGATAGAGATGGAATCGTTACACTTGATGCATGCATAATGAAAGGTGATGGCAGTTGCGGTTCTGTTGCCTTTCTACAGGACATTATGAACCCGATTTCAGTAGCTCGAAAAGTAATGGAAGAAACAAGACACATAATGTTGGTTGGCGCAGGCGCTAAAAAATTTGCTTTAGCTCAAGGCTTTGAAGAAGCCAACCTCTTAACTGAGAAATCAAAAGCAGACTATCTATCATGGCTTGAGAAAAGCGATTACATTCCCTCTATTAATATTGAAAACCACGATACGATCAGCACTTTGGCTATGGATCAGAATGGAGATTTGGCGGGAGCTTGCACTACCAGTGGAGCAGCTTGGAAAATGCATGGAAGAGTGGGAGATAGCCCGATAATTGGTGCGGGATTATTTGTCGACAATGAAGTTGGTGCAGCAGCTGCCACAGGATGGGGAGAAGCAGTTATTAGAACGGTCGGTTCAGCTTTGGTAGTTGAAGCCATGCGAACAGGAATGTCTCCTAAAAATGCTTGTGTTCATGCAGTAAAAAGAATCCAAAAGAAACATGCGAGTGTGAAAGATTTACAAGTTGGATTTATCGCCATGGATAAATATGGAAACACAGGAGCATATTGTATTCAACCGGGGTTTAATTATGCCGTAGGTGCGCATAGCAAACATGAATTAAGAGATTCAGAGTCCCTAGTTTCTAATTAGGTCAAATCTTTATATCATCTTCTTATTTCTTGATTAATAATCATTGACAGCAGGATAAAATTGTAGCTGAGCAATGATGTTCTGTTCCTGGACCACTAAATGCTGATGAATGTTTTACTAGGGCCAAGAGCTCTTTCTAATTGTAAACCTTGAATGGATTAATTATGAAACCTAAAATAAAATATATTTCACAAAGGTCGGATAGACCTGAGTTTTTTTGCTCAGGAATAGTGAAATGCTCAATGAAACCATGACAAATGAAAGGGAATTGTAAAAAGCATGGTTCTAGGTTATTCTATTTTTTTTAAATCAGATTCGTTTAAAATATCGTTAGGACACCAATGCTGTATGCAAGCCTATAAAGTATGTTTTGGAGTATTTTCAAAGACATGATTTAAGAATAAAACTATCACTATTTTTGGAAATGCTTTCAACAAAGTTTTGGATTCAATTATATCAAGGAATATCTATTTTGATAATTTAAGATCATAAATAGAAAAAGGGCCAAAGTCTAAAACTCGGGCCCTTGAATATTCTAATAAATTTAGTTTTACTTTATGTCAATATCCATAAACTGAGGAGAATCTACGCCTTCGATAATAAAACCGATTTTGTATTTCCCTTTTTTGAACTGTGTCAATCCAACACTTACTTCATCAGAATGAATAGGTACCACCATCTCTAGCTCTCCATTTTCTTTGAAGATTTGAATCATAGTGACAGGATTTTTAATAATAAAATCCATCATTTTATTTTCAATATTATAAGAAGAGAATAAAATATAGCTTGATGAAGATTCACTATCCATTATAGCATTCACATCTGCATTTGAAATTAACGTTTTGGGCTCGCCCGAGGACATAACTGAACTTGATAGTCCTACAATGGTAAAAAGAATTAATAAAAGGTTTTTCATGCTAGTTCGTATTTGTAATTAGAGGACAATCAGAAGTAGGCTTTATCCTGCACCTTCAACCCTACAACTCCACTATAGCATGTCTACAAGAACCCTACGAGTTCTTTTTTCTGTAAATTTTAGGTAAGGTCTATGACATTCTGCCATTGTGAAATATAAAATCTGTGACCTTTCAAGTGCTAGGATTAATTACCTTCGTGAAAATTGCCTGTTAAATGACATTTAGTGAACTAGGGCTTGATGAGTCAATATTGGAAGCACTTTCCTATATGGGCTTTGAAAAAGCGACTCCAATTCAAGAACAAGCCATACCCAATATCTTAAAAGGAAAAGATCTTCTTGCCTGTGCCCAGACTGGAACAGGAAAGACGGCGGCCTTTATTTTGCCAGTCTTAAATCAATTGGCCAACAAGGATCATAAAAAAATCAAAGCTTTGGTTGTATGCCCAACTAGAGAACTAGCCTTGCAGATCGAGCAACAAATTCAAGCCTTTTCATATTTTTTAAATGTAGGATCCATTGCCGTCTATGGTGGTGGAGATGGTAAAGACTTTGATCAGCAAAGGAAGGCTATTGAACGGGGAACTGAAGTAATCGTTGCCACTCCTGGGAAATTGATTTCTCACTTAAACATGGGCTATGTTGACTTTAGTGAAATCGATTACTTTATTTTGGATGAAGCTGATAGAATGCTGGATATGGGATTCTTTGATGATATTCAAACCATCGGCTCGCACATGAAAAATAAGGTGCAGACTTTATTGTTTAGTGCGACCATGCCACCTAAAATTAGGAAGCTTTCGCAGTCAATTTTAATAGATCCATTTGAAATTAGTATTGCTATTTCCAAGCCAGCAGAGGGAGTTTTGCAAGCAGCATACCTAACTTATGACTCGCAAAAAAGTGCTTTAATAAGACAGCTTATCAAAGAAAAGCCCACTTATGAGAGTATCATTGTTTTTACTTCTACTAAAAAGAAAGTAGGAGATATCGTAAGAGCTTTAAAAGGTCAAGGGTATCAAGTACAAGCAATTTCCTCTGATTTAATGCAGAAAGAAAGGGAGGACGCTTTGCGCAAATTTAGATCTAAAGAAACAAGGGTAGTTGTAGCTACGGACGTGTTGAGTAGAGGAATAGATATTAAAGGGATAAACTTGGTGATTAACTATGATGTGCCAAATGATGCTGAAGATTACATTCACCGGATAGGAAGAACAGCAAGAGCAGACAGCACAGGTGTAGCATTGACATTGATCAATGAAGATGATATGCCTAAGTTCAAAAAGATTGAAGATTTGATTGAAAGTGAGGTTATGAAGGTGCCTCTGCCAAAAGAACTTGGGGAAGGACCAAAATGGAATCCAAATTTTCGAGGACGTTCAGGAGGTAGATCAAATTTCAAAAGAAGAAACTCTAAGAAAGGCTCAAGAAACAATTCTGGTAAAAGATCCAACTCAAACAATCGGTCGAAGAAAAAATAGTTTTATTGCATAAGTGATGGATTAAAAAAATCAAACCATCATTTCATCCTTGCGGCAAATTTTTTAATCCTTTTTCTTGACTCAGAATCCAGGATATCTTCATTCATGAAACAATGGATGTCTCCAATATAATCCATCCCTAAGTAACTCGCAGATAAAGTGAATGGCTCAGAAAAATGTGTGGGTCGATCATCATCCGTGCTGCAACTGAGCATTGCCATTTTCATCCCTCTTAGTTTGCGACCATCATCCTTATAAATTCTTATACAATCAGAAAATCGATCAATGAAATTCTTTAGTATTCCGCTCATGGTGTACCAATAAACAGGAGTAGCAAATATGACCAGCTCCTTATCCTCAATTATTCTATCAAAACAAGCTTTAAAGTCATCATCTTTTGTCAGATATTCATAATCATAGGGTCCGATCTTTTTTTGTTTTAGATCCATGATTTCAAATCCTGTGTGTTCCATTAAAAGTTCTACACATTTATAGGTATTGCCTGCTGATCTTGATGAGGCTAGAACAATTATTCCTTTCATTTTTTATTAGGCTTATTATCTTTGATTCTAAGATTTAAATATACAATGGTAAAATATAGATTATTGACAAATGAAGAATTAAGTTCCATGAAGAAGGAGTTCATAGATTATTTGGTAATCAATGGAATAACTGCAGATGAATGGAAAAAGATTCTAGAAACTGATGTTGAAAAAGCTAAGAAGATAACACATCTTTTCAGTGATGTTGTATTTGAAAAAATATTAAGAAAGGTAGACTTTGTTATACAACAAAATCCAAAATCAATTCTGGCCTTCAATTGTCAACCTGAAGTTATCGAGATGGTTGGTTTGATAGCTGAGGGGGATATAGATATTGATTTTACAGATCCAAATTGCATTAGTAAGCTAATTGAAAACCCAGTCGCGGGTTTAGAGACGGTATACAGCAAAAAGGAGTATGGAAAACCTAGAGAACTTGAAATATTCGAGCTCACGCAAAGAGGAGGTATGATCTCAGATGGAAAGGTTTTTCAAACTCTTAAGTCAATTGTATGAATTTATTATTGTAAGTCTATTGTAGTATTGAATTCATGCAGAACAATCTGTCCATCATCCGTATTTCCTACAAAATTAATTATTAAATCACCGGACGTCACTTCCATAGAATTAACTAAAGGCGTAGGAAATCCAATCGTTATTTCACATTGTGTTGAGACCAGACAATCTGAATCCAATTCGACAGAGCTGAATGCAGCACTCGATAGTAGGTCAGTGCCCGCAGGAATAAGTTGAGTACCAACACGCACATCTTTATTGAAACTCAATTTTACCGAATTATCATCGATATTGTTTATCACTTCATTCGAACAATTTTGTCCATAAGCTTGATTAAGAAATGGATTATCATGAAAAACAAAGGCAGTTTCAGGGAAATAGACCAATCTAAAACCTGTTCGAATAACATTGTTATTTATGGCTTCTGGATTTGAATCATAATCAAGCAATACTACAGTATTAATGTTTCCAGTAATCACAGCATCAGAGCTATCACAGCAACTAGAAATAAATAATAAAAGGTAGTATGCGGAAATCAGAACTAAAACTCTAGCAACTTTAGACATTTGATTTATTTTCTACAAAAGTAAACAATGATTAGAATTATAAACTAACTGATCTGAAACGAAATGGTTTTAACCCTTTTATTAATATTTCCATTTTGATTGTCAACTAAGATCATTTCCTTTGCCAACTTGTGCCTAAAGACTTCGTCGAGTGTTTTAATTTTTGCTACTGGAATTGACCGCTTATTGAAATGATCTAGAATGTAGGATGCATCAAAATTTGCGAAAGCATCCGACAAAAGCACCTCTAAATCTGATCTTCTTTTTACTCTCTGATGATTAGATTGAAAATCTTTAAAATTCTTAGGGTCAAGTTCTAAAATTTGAAGTAAGTCTTGGAATTGACTGTCAGTCCCAACAGCTATCATGAGTTCCATAGAATCCTTGCTCATATACAAATCACCATATGGTGCAATGGTTGGATGTTTTGTCCCCATTCTAGAGGGAACAAATCCAGTGTTTAAATAACCTGCAGCTTGATTAGCTAAAGATGCGATGCTTGACTCAAAAAGCGAGGAAGTAACCTTCGAGCCTTTTCCGGTTTTAAATCTCTTGATTAAAGCTATCAAAATACCTTCTTTCAATTGATGTGCTGCCATTAAATCTATGATTGCAACTGGCATTTTACAGGAAGGACCTTCCGGAGGCCCTGTCATTGATATCCATCCAGTATCTGCTTGAATCATCGCATCAAAACCTACTTGGTTGTCATCTTCTCCGTAAGCATTTATAGAACCATAAATTATACTGGGATTTATTTTACATATAGAGGCATAATCAAGTCCTAGTTTTTTAGCAGATCCACTTTTGAAATTAGTGATAAGAATGTCTGCATCTTTGATTTCACTAATGGCTAATTGAAAAGATTCTTTTTCATTTAAATCTAACAACAAGGTTTTCTTGTTCCAATTAACGCTATGGTAGTATGCAGATATCTCCTCCTCTTTTTCAATGGGTAACTTCCATTTTCTAGTTACGTCACCATTGGTTATTTTATTTTCAATCTTAACTACATTTGCACCTAGCTCCGCAAAAAACATTCCTACGGCAGGACCAGCTAATACACTAGCCAGCTCAACTACTTTAAGATCACTAAAAATTTCTTTAAGCATATTTGGTAAATAAGGGAGTGGGGTCTGGGCAATTGGATTTATAATATTCTAGTTCATCAAAAGTGCATACCCCTGGATAATCTCCATGATAAGAACCCAAGTCCTTAATCAATTGAAGATGAAGGTGGGGTGGCCACCCACCATTCACACCAGGTGAGCCAATTTCTGCAATTTTTTGTCCCTTCTTAATTTTTAATCCAACTTCCATTGAGGTATGAAAATTATTTAAGTGACCATATAGTGTATAAAAAACTTCCTCTTGATTGAGTCTATGCTCGAGAATTAAAGTATGCCCATAATCTAGGACCTTATTATTGTAATTGTAGCTTTTTACAATTGCATCAAATGGACTATAAATTGAGGTCCCTTCATTAAGCCATAGATCTAATCCTAAATGTATATTACGAGCATTTCGTCCAATTCCAAATAAGGATTCATTTCTATAGAAAAATCGCTTTTCAAGGTAACCGCCATAATAAACTATAGGATTTTTGCTTAGTATTGAAAGCTGCTCAAACCAATCATCATTTTCTGCATATTCACTTGTTACACTGAGATTTAAAGGCATGGATTTGACTTTATGGCCAGCCTCCAGCAAATGTGCACTATGGTATGTATCTAAATTCAAGGTAGCTAGAGTTATAGTATACTAGACATATCAAACGAATTATAAATTTAAGAAAGATATTGTTGGATGGAAATTAAGTTATAATAATACGATAGGCGCTTAAAAACCTCTCTTTACCTTAATGTAGGCAGCTTCATAAAGTTCGAGAAAGTTGACAACTGGAGCAAAGAAGGTGCAATCAATATTAATATGATATTTATTGTCCATGAAGATTTTTTGATCCAATAGATCACCGCAATAAAGTTCAAGTTCATCGTTGAATAAATATTGATATTTATTGAGCCAACTATATTGGGACATCCGTTGAAAATCATGAAGCGCAATTTTGCAGCTTTTCAGATTTCTATAAAGCAAGAAATAGATTTTAAACATATATCTAACTTTCTGAAACGTGTATATATCGGGAAAACGCTGCTTTACTGACTGTGCAGAAAAGGCAAATAATGTGATTTCTTTGTCTAAATCTTGATGTTTCTGAAACCAAAGCAGAATTTGGGCTGGATTAAGTCCAGTTTTGGTTCTTTTTATTTCAAGAATTGCATCTCTTGCCTGAATTGCTGCAATGTCGACCTTAGCTTGCATGAAAATCATATTACAAAAATACATAATATGAGTCTAAATTCAAAGGAATAGATGCCAAAGAAAAAGAGACCTCAAATGAGATCTCTTTTAAGTGACCGGTCTGGGGCTCGAACCCAGGACCCACGCCTTAAAAGGGCGTTGCTCTACCAGCTGAGCTAACCGGTCTACTACTTAGGAAGCGCAAAGATAATCCCAATTTGGAAAAATCTAAATTTTAGTATAGAAATGTTAAAACGATTTTTCTAATTCAGATCCAGCAGAAGTCCATCATACCCTTTAATAGTGGTATTGAAGGTATTTTTCGCTTCCAACCAAAGGTCATCAACTGATCTATATCTACTGGAGTAGTGACCTATTATAAGATTTCCAACTCCTGCTTTTTTTGCAAGCATTGCGGATTGGGTAGACGTGGAGTGCATCCTTTCTATTGCTAATTCTACCAAGTCATGCATGTAGGTAGTTTCTAGGTATAAAAAATTGACTTCCTTCACATATTCAATCAATTCTTCATCATAAATGGTATCGCTACAATAAGCAAATGATCTTGGTGGCTTCTGCTTTAAGGTTGCTTCTTCAGAACTTATGATTTGCCCATCAACTCTGATGACATCGATTCCTTTCTTTAATTTTTTAAGCTCCTCAATGGTAAGGTTATAAGTTGAGATCGCTTTTTTATTGATATTTCTTTCATTAAGACTTTCGTCAAATCTGTATCCATAGGTGGGAACTCTGTGTTTCAACGGAAAGGCAGAAATTGTCATTGGTTTTTGAGCCAATGTGAGATTACCAATGTGGTCAAGCTCTATAAATTCAATTTTATAGGTCTGTCTGGAGTGAGTTAATCTTAGGGTGGATTCTACAAATTGTTTAATGCCTAATGGACCAATAATTGTCAAGTCTTTTGATCTTCCTTCATGGCTGAAGGAACTAACAAGTCCAGGTAATCCAAATACATGATCTCCATGCAGATGTGAAATACAGATTATATCTATTTTGGATTTTTTAATCTTATATTCTGCCAGTCTTATCTGGCAGCCTTCACCACAATCTATTAAGATCAGTGACTCATCATAGTTTAAAATTTGACAGGAAGTAATTCTGCCATACGCTGGACAAGCTGCATTAGAACCAAGGATTGTTAAGTGAAATTTCTTCACTCTTGCTCATCCTTACCTTTAAGTTCTTTCTGAATTTCCTCCATGAACACAAAATCAATGGATTCCTGAAGGGTAGGAATAATTGTCAAGATTGTCTCTAACCTTGATATCTCAATTAATTTAGTAACTGCTGGATAGGAGATTCCGGTAAGTATGAATGTGCCATAATCTTTCCATAACCTATTGGCAGTAAGTATTGCACTTAGTCCAGAAGAGTCTACATAATGAACATCTGCGATGTTTAAAATTAGATTCTTTACGCCTTCGTTACGTAGAAAGACGAATTCTGACTTAAGATTTGGAGCAATTAGGGAGTTTAAATTCTCCTCGTTTAAACCAAAAATGGTGTATTTCTCTTGTTTATCTAATGAGTATTTCATCAACCATCGTTTTGAAGTGCGACAAAAATATCCTTTTATTTTTGAATACTGTCATGATTGCCATTGAAAAATCCAATTCCTGACAAAATTGCATAATAAATCTACTTGGCATATTTTTTAGGCATACTCTTATATCTTTTATCAGGTTTATCCGTTTATCATACGATGGTTATTTGTTATAATTAGTATAAAATAGCCGACCTGAAATCAATTGATTTCATAATCCTGATAAATAGGCGTAACTTTAATTAACTTAATTGCATATAGAATTTAATGAATAATAAATTTTCACAGAAAGTAAAAAAAATAATATCCCTAAGTAGAGATGCTGCTTTAGACACTGGTTGCGATTTCATAGGAACCGAGCATATTTTACTAGGAATGTTACACGATACTGAAAGCATCGTTCTGAAGGTTTTAAGTTCCTTGGAACTTGACATAGAAGAACTGAAATACAAAATTGAGGAAAATATAAAGCCTCAAAAGAAAACTAGTTCTTCTTCCCTGAACATCGGAAGTATCCCACTTAATAAACATGCCGAAAAAGTTTTGAAAGTCAGTTTCTTAGAAGCCAAGTTGCTGAAAAGCAGCGAGATTAATCCAGAACACATTATTCTTTCAATTTTAAAACATTCTGATAATTTGGCCTCTAAAATTTTGGACAAATTCCAAATAGATTACGATTCTTTTAAAAGTGAGCTTGAATATGTGAGTCACGAAGAAAATTCAACTATGTCTGATTTATTCTCTGCATCTGCCTCTGATTCTGATATTCCGTTTGAAGATGAAGACACTCCTGAATCTCTAGCAAGAAAAAGAGGAAACTCTAAATCTCGTACTCCAGTTTTAGACAATTTTGGAAGAGATGTTACACATCTAGCGCAAGAAGGAAAGCTAGATCCTATTATTGGAAGAGAAGTTGAAATCGAACGAGTCTCGCAAATATTATCAAGAAGGAAAAAGAATAACCCAATATTGATCGGGGAGCCTGGAGTGGGAAAGACGGCAATTGCAGAAGGTTTGGCCTTAAGAATAGTGCAAAGAAAAGTATCTAGGACGCTATTCGATAAGCGTATTGTTATGCTTGACCTTGCAGCATTAGTGGCTGGAACAAAATATAGAGGTCAATTTGAAGAAAGAATGAAAGCCATCATGTCAGAACTTGAAAAAACTAGGGATGTCATACTGTTCATTGATGAGATTCACACAATCGTAGGAGCAGGTGGTGCAACGGGTTCACTTGATGCATCCAACATTTTTAAACCAGCATTAGCTAGAGGAGAGTTACAGTGTATTGGTGCTAGTACCTTAGATGAGTACAGACAATATATTGAGAAGGATGGAGCCTTAGATAGAAGATTCCAGAAAGTTTTGGTTGATCCACCATCTCCTGAGGAAACAATTCACATTCTGAATAATATTAAAAATAAGTATGAAGACTTTCATAATGTTGAATATTCGGAGGACTCTATTAAAGCCTGTGTCAATTTAAGTACTAGATATATAAGCGACAGATTCTTGCCGGACAAGGCAATTGATGTCATGGATGAAGTAGGAGCAAGAACTCATTTAAAGAATATTCATGTTCCTAAATACATTGAGGACTTAGAAAAAGAAATTGAGGAAGTAAAAGAAAATAAAAACCAGGCAGTTAAAAATCAGCAGTACGAAAAAGCCGCGGATTTAAGGGATCACGAGTCAAAATTATCTAGAAAATTAGAAGAGGCACAAAAAGACTGGGAAGAAGAAGCCAAGACAGCTAGATATCCTGTAAATGAAGATGATATTGCCGAAGTCGTATCCATGATTACTGGTATTCCAGTAACAAAAGTTGCTCAGAAGGAATCCAAGAAATTAGTTGGGATGGACCTCGAGCTTCAAAAACACATCATAGGCCAAAATGAAGCCGTAGCAAAAGTTACTAAATCAATTCGCCGAAATAGAATAGGGCTTAAAGATCCATCGAAGCCTATTGGGTCGTTTATTTTTCTTGGTCCAACAGGAGTTGGAAAAACTGAATTAGCCAAGGCTTTAGCTGCTCATGTGTTCGATTCCGAAGATGCACTTATTCGGATTGATATGACGGAGTATATGGAGAAATTCTCTGTTTCTAGATTAATAGGTGCGCCTCCGGGATATGTAGGATATGAAGAAGGGGGACAATTGACAGAAAAAGTAAGAAGGAAGCCTTACGCTGTAATTTTACTGGATGAAATCGAAAAAGCTCACCCGGATATTTACAATATTTTACTCCAGGTTTTGGACGATGGCCAATTAACAGATGGCTTAGGTAGAAAAGTAGACTTTAAAAACTGTCTCATAATAATGACTTCAAATATTGGAGTGAGACAATTAAAAGATTTTGGCCAGGGGGTAGGATTTGATACATCTTCTAGAAGACAAGGAGCAGAAGAACACAGCAAGTCTGTAATTCAAAGTGCTTTGAAGAAAACCTTTTCTCCAGAATTTTTAAATCGAATAGATGATATAGTTATATTTAATAGCTTAGATCAAGATGATATCTTCAAAATAATAGATATTACCTTGAAAGATTTATACAAAAGGTTAGGAAAAATGGGCTATGGATTGACTCTTTCGGAAGGAGCAAAGAAATTTGTTTCCGAAAAAGGTTTTGATCCTCAATTTGGGGCAAGACCACTGAATAGGGCGATTCAAAAGTATATTGAAGATCCAATAGCCGAATATATTTTAAACGAAAATCCAACAAAAGGTTCTGAATTGAAAGCAGTTTTAGGATCGAATAAAGAAAGCATTGAAATTAAACTATCGAAAAAAGCAGCTGCAGAAGAGTCAAAATAAATAATTTGAACTCTTCAGGTGTTGGTATGCGTTGTTACTTTCGAAAGTATTTTTAAGTAAAAAACCACATTTGGGTAAACACAGAAGACCGGTGCGACGAGAAGTCACACCACAATTTAGAATCAATTCCAAAATCATTGCTGCCAAGATTCGTCTTGTAGGGGATAATTTTGAGGATATCTCGAGAGTAGCACAGCAAAAAGTTGAAGCTGGTGTCGTTGATAAAAGAAGCGCCATCGCTTGGGCTGAAGATCTAGAGCTAGATTTAGTGGAAATTAGTCCAAAAGCTGATCCACCAGTTTGTAAAATTATTGACTACAATAAATTCCTATATCTAAAAAAGAAAAAAGAGAAGGAAATAAAGGCTAAAACAGCCAAAACAGTCATAAAAGAAATCCGATTCGGACCTAATACAGATGATCATGACTTTGAATTTAAACTAAGACATGCTAAAAAATTCCTCGAAGAAGGAGCGAAAGTAAAAGCATATGTATTATTCAGGGGAAGGACCATCGTCTTTAAAGATAGAGGTCAACTCTTACTCCTTAAATTCATAAAAGAATTGGAAGATTTCGGAGGAGCAGAGGCTTTGCCGAAAATGGAAGGTCGTAGAATGATCGTTATTATATCACCATTGAAGAAAAAGAAAGCCTAGTCTTTCTTTGGATAGTTAATTGTTCTATCTTTGCAGCCCTAATTAAAAATTATGCCTAAAGTTAAAACACATTCAAGCGCCAAGAAAAGATTTAAGATCACGGCGAAAGGTAAGGTTAAAAGGTTCCAGGCCAACACCTCTCACATGATGAGAAATAAGACCAAGAAGCAAAAGAGAAGGTTGGAAGGCTCTGAAATGGTATCTAAAGCAGATACACCGAGAATCTTAAGGCTTCTAGGTAAAAAGTAATACAAGTTATTAACCGTTACATAGGTCAAGCACTCTATTTTGGGTCCCTATCTGACACAAATAAAAATTAATGCCTCGTTCAGTAAACTCAGTCGCTTCTAAAAGAAGACGGAAAAAGTACTTAAAAGCAGCCAAAGGATACTTTGGTGCTCGGAAAAATGTCTACACAGTTGCAAAAAACGCCGTAGAGAAAGCATGGTCTTATGCTTATCGAGATAGAAGGAATAAGAAAAGAGCATTTAGAAGACTTTGGATACAAAGAATCAATGCTGGTGCAAGACAAGAAGGATTATCTTATTCAAAGTTCATGCATGCACTGAAAGAAAACAATATAGACCTAAATAGAAAGGTATTAGCTGATTTGGCAATGAATCATCCAGATGAATTCAAGTCAATAGTTAATAAAGTAAAATAATCTTCTAAAAAGATATAAAATAGGACCTGCTTTTGCTGGTCCTTTTTTTTTGTAAAATTTTGAAATAAATTAAAAGATGGAACTAAAAGCTGTAAACCTTACCCTTAAGAATCGAATTGCCTATATTTTGATAAATCGGGAAAAGGCATTAAATGCCTTGAATGCAGATGTGATGAGCGATCTAGATTATCTTTTTAATACTCAATTGCCTAAAGAAGACTTAGTTGGTGTAATAATTAGCGGAAAAGGAGAAAAATCTTTTGCTGCTGGCGCAGATATAAAAGAGTTTGTAGGACTTGACCAAGCGAAAGGTACATCACTGTCTGAGAAAGGCCATGGTATTTTTAAAACCATTGAAAATTTTCAGATTCCAGTAATAGCAGCTGTTCATGGATATGCATTGGGAGCAGGTTGTGAACTTGCAATGTCATGTCATATGATTATCGCGGGCGAAAAAGCAAAGTTTGGTCAACCAGAGGTAAATCTTGGCTTGCTGCCAGGTTATGCTGGGACGCAAAGATTGCCACGATTAATAGGAAAGGCAAAGGCTATTGAATTATTATTGACTGGGGATGTTATTGGCGCCACTGAAGCAGTTTCTTTGGGCTTAGCCAACCATTGTGTTCCATATGGTGAAGAAACATCTAAAGCTGAAGAAATCCTAGATAAGATCTCTAATAAGGGTCCACTAGCCATTTCAAAAACACTTATGGCAGTCAATGCTTATTATGATAAGAATGTAGATGGAGCGGCCTTAGAAGCTGAATTGTTTGGTCAAGCAATTGGTTCCGATGAATCAACAGAGGGAGTTGCCGCTTTTATAGAAAAAAGAAAAGCAAATTTTTAAAATTCACGCTTATCCTCCACAAGCAGACTTGAGCTTTCTTATCTGATTTTCCCAGAAAGTTCTTTCTTCATCTTCTTCACCATCATCTGCGAAGGCAGTCAATTCTAAAATGGTTTCGTTGGTTATATCAGATTTGTACATCCTAAATTCAACATACTCATCATCATCTGCATCGAGTATATTAAATTTGATGCGTTCTTCTTGTATATCATCCACCATTTCCCATTCTTCTTCAGAACCATCCCACTCAAAAGTGTATACTTCATCTTGTATATCCACGGCATCACAGAACCATCTAACTAAAATATCAGGGTATGTGAGAAATTGATATAAGATTCCAGGAGAAGCTTTGAATATGAATTCTTGATCGAATGAGACTCTTTTATTGGTCATATTGTTTATAAATACCTCAGTGTTAGGAGATAACAACTAAAGCTTTTTAGTAATACCCGCAAGGAAAACTAATTTTATGAAAATTCAAAAAAAAAGAACTTTTTTTTGTTTGAAGCATTATAAATAGGTAAACTTTGACTTTGCAAAAAAAGGGACGATATTTGCATACTACTATAATTTTAAACAACCATACCTAGATGAGGCAACTTAAGATTACTAAATCAATAACCAATAGAGAGAGTCAGTCTCTGGAGAAGTATTTACAAGAAATTGGTAAAGTTGATTTATTGACTCCAGAAGAAGAGGTCCATTTGGCCCAAAGAATTAAGGAAGGAGACCAAGAGGCATTAGAGCAATTAACCAAAGCAAATCTCAGGTTTGTTGTTTCTGTTGCCAAACAATACCAAAATCAAGGACTTTCTTTAAGTGATTTAATAAATGAAGGAAATTTGGGCCTTATAAAAGCAGCGCAACGATTTGATGAAACAAGGGGATTTAAGTTTATTTCCTATGCCGTTTGGTGGATCAGACAATCTATACTCCAAGCACTAGCAGAGCAATCAAGAATTGTAAGATTACCTTTAAATAAAGTTGGCTCACTAAATAAAATAAATCGAGCATTTTCAGAGCTCGAGCAAGAATTTGAAAGAGAGCCTTCGTCAGATGAATTAGCTCAAATTCTTGAGATTACGACAGAAGAGGTTGAAACAACACTAGGTGTTGCCTCGCGGCACGTTTCAATGGATGCTCCGTTTGTTGATGGAGAAGACAATTCACTGTTGGATGTTTTAGAAAATTTCAATACACCAGACACAGATACAGGACTAGAATATGTTGATTCTTTAAGAAAAGAAATTGAACGGTCATTGAATACCCTTACAGAGAGACAATGTGACGTTATCAAGCTTTACTTTGGAATTGGCGTTGAACATCCCATGTCCTTAGAAGACATAGGATCACGATTTGGTTTAACTCGAGAAAGAGTAAGACAGATTAAAGATAAAGCCATCAACAAACTTAGATCTGCAAGTCGAAGTAAACTTCTGAAAAACTACTTAGGAGTATAAGATCCTTTACTTTCAACTAGTATATTAATGCCACATCAAAACCCAAATTCTTCATATAAAATTTGGGAACCATTCCTTTTAGCTTTGTGTCTATCTGTAGGCATGTTTATTGGCTATGATATGTTTAAGGATAAATCTGATTTGGTCTTGGTTGATTCAACTCAAGGAAACAATCACATAAGTGCATTGGGCATAGGAAGGGTAGAAGAGATACTCAGAATTGTTGAAAACAGCTATGTTGATCAATTGGAATCAGAAACGCTCATTGATGAAGCTATAACACAAATAGTAAATAAACTTGACCCTCATTCTCATTATATAAATTCGGAAGAATTTGAAGACTATAATCAGAAAATGAGTGGAGTTTACCAAGGCATGGGCATTGTATCGAAATTTATTGAAGATACCCTGTACGTTTGCCATGTCAGTGATGATTCAGAGGGGTTCAAAGCAGGACTGCTATCAGGAGATAAAATCCTAGCAATGAATCAGGACACAATCAGTGGTGTCAATAAGGACATGAACTACGTCTTAAAATTGCTTCGTAATATACAAGATGACTTCTGCCAAACTGAAGTTTTAAGAGCAAATGAACTTTTAAATCTCAACGTTCATTTGCAAGAGCAGATTACAAGTTCTGCTGATTTAAATTATGTTTTAAACGATAATATTGGTGTTGTTAAAGTATCAAGATTCTCCGCCAATACCTACGATCAATTCTTCAAGTCCTTAGAATCTATACAAGAAAAATTAGGTCGAAGTAATTTTGATTTAATCCTGGATCTTCGAAACAATCCTGGGGGCTATGTTCCTCAAACACTCCGAATCCTCAGTCAATTATTTACAGAGAAAAATCAATTACTGAGTTTTACGGAAGGAGAAAATCGAAATCGAAAGGATTATAAAAGTACTGGAAGGAATTTTTTTGATGTTGAAAAGATAGTTGTGCTCATTAACGAAAATTCGGCATCGGCGAGTGAAATAATAGCAGGAGCAATACAAGATTGGGATCGGGGAGTAGTTATAGGTAAAAATTCATACGGCAAAGGACTGGTTCAAGAAATATTCCCACTTAAAAAAGGAGGAGCGATCCGATTAACTGTAGCAAGGTATGGGACTCCTTCTGGTAGATTTATACAAAGACCCTATACAGTTAATGGAGAAAAGAAAATGACAGAAGATTCTACTTATCAAACTAGAAAATTAGGTAGAATCTTAAAAAATAATGATGGCATTTCTCCAGATATAGAAGTGGAATCTAAAGCCTTATATAATCCACAGATAGCAGACTTCGTAGTTTCTAAAATTTTACCGTATCATTTGGTCGTACCACTTTCAATATTAAAAGAAAAGGAGTTTGATCTTGTGGCTGCTTTTGACCTGGAACCTAATAACCTATTTCAAGGAGAGGAAGATTTATTATTATTAAAAGCTGAGTTAATTCATAGCTGGTACGGTCCATTACCATATTATAAATTTATCAACTCTATTGATCCTACATTTGCAAAAGCGATAGAAATTATATCAGATGAAGATGCATTAAAATTTTTAGCTTCTAAGGAAAATTAACTCTCCTTCCTCTGAAACTTTGACTAAAATAGAAGGTGTCTTATTTCTGGAAGTTTCAAAAATTTTATCAACGACCACATCCACTTCATTTTTTATCATCTCATGAATTTCTTCGAAAGAAGAAGGAAAGGGTGTGCCTTGTAAATTTGCACTTGTTGAAACAATAGGTCGATTGATTCCTTCAATTAATTGCTTGCAAAAAGTATTTTTCGTGATTCTGACGGCAATGGTTCCATCATCATTTAATATAGATGGATGCAACAAATTACCCGCTTGATAGATTATAGTAATGGGCTTATGGTAATAGAGTAAAAGATTTTCTATTCTAGGATGTAAGTCTTTTACGTATTCATTGAGTTGACTAGAGCAGGAAAGAAGCAGCACGAAGGGCTTATTTCTGTCTCTTTTCTTGATTTCGTAGATGCGTTCGATAGAAGATAGATTGGTTGCATCACATCCTAAGCCCCAAATAGTATCTGTCGGATAAAGTAAGATTTGACCTCTTTTTAACTGGTCAATATAGAATTGAACTTTAGAATCCATAGGTTAAAGCTGGCAAGTGGTTTTTTTTTTTAATAAACAATGTCGTATAAAATGAGACATATCGGATTTAACGAGAAAGATACTTCTGAAGTATATGATATAATCTGTATTTTCGTTTAACACCTATAACATGCAAAGATTTAAGCAAATATTTTTCCTCTTATTAAGCATATGCATAAGCACTCAGCTTTCGGCCACGCACATTGTTGGAGGAGATGTATCCTACCAATGCGAAGGATATAATAGTGACTCTACGGCAGTGGTGTTGCTTTTTGAGTTTACTATTTATAGAGATCTATTTAGTGGCGGAGCCAATTTTGATGATGACGCTCGTTTTGGAATATGGCGAGGTTCAGGGACAAATTGGACACATTTTGAAACGATTAATGATCTAGATTTTACAGATAGAGATGAAATTGAGGTTGTTGATGATCCATGCGTTGATGTTCCATCTATGGTCGGAGTAGAGAAAGCTGTTTATAGGTTCAATTACTCATTACCCTTAGATGGCCAAGATTATATAGTGGCATATCAGAGATGTTGTCGTAATCCAACAATAGCAAATCTGTTTAATCCTGGAGATACTGGAGCGGCCTTTCAAATTGAAATTAAAGCTGAATCTTTGGAGCTATGCAATGATAGCCCCAAATTTGACAGATTTCCACCAATTTTTATTTGCGCCAACTTTGATGTGAATTTTAATCACTCCGCTAGTGATGCGCAGGGAGATCAATTGGTGTATGAATTTTGCGCTCCATTGCAAGCTGGAGGGACAGATGGTTCGAATGGATTTGGTGATCCCAATTCTTGTACGGGAGTCAGGCCTGATCCTGAAAACTGCGGTCCTGTTTTTGATCCAGTAGATTTTAGACCACCCTTTGAAGAATCTAATCCAATGGGAGGCGACCCAGTTGTTACTATTAATCCAGTTACCGGATTAATTTCAGGAGTACCCAACATTCAAGGACAATACGTAGTGGGTGTGTGTGCCAAAGAATATAGAAATGGAATTTTATTGAGTGAGATTAGAAGAGACTTTCAATTTAATGTTGTTATGTGCACCCCATTGGTGGTAGCAGAATTAGATGCAGGTTTAGAAATTGATGGTTTAGAATATGCCGTTGTTTCTTGTGGAGAAAGTGTGGTTACGATTAGAAATACTAGTTATCAGGAGTCATCCATATTAAGTTATGATTGGGTGTTTGATCTAGGTGGAGGAGATACTTTAAAAGCAGATACAAGAGATTTAACTTTGACCTTACCTGGGGTTGGAACTTATACTGGAACCATGATCCTAAACGAAGGAACTGGTTGTGCAGACACAGCTAACGTGGTTATAGATTATTTCCCTTCCATGGAAGCAGACTTTGAAATTGATTACGATACATGTATTGCTGGACCAGTGGCCTTTATCGATAAGAGCACCACAGAAGCAGATGATATCGTAGGATGGGAATGGTTTTTTGAAGATGGAGAAACCTCAAATGATTCTGATCCTTCCTATATTTTTTCGGAACCCGGGATTCAAACAGTCACCCTAATTTCTGAGGATAATAACGAATGTAAAGATACTTTGCGGAAAGATATTCCTTGGTATCCCGTTCCACCATTAGTTGTGGTGCAACCAAATAAATTTCTAGCTTGTGCTCCTGGAGAGATATCCTTCAATAATTTATCAGATCCGATAAATGAGGAGTATATCATCAATTGGAATTTTGGAGATGGAACAAGCACAACTGGATTAAGCCCGACACATACCTATGAAGATTCTGGCATTTATTCTGTGGATGTTGAAATAATTTCACCCATAGGTTGTGTTACTGAAAAATCTTATCCAAATTGGATTACAGTGGAAGATAAACCAGAAGCCATTTTTACATATACTCCAGAAAATCCTAACGTCTTTAACAAGGAAATTGACTTTACTGACATGTCTATTGACTCTGAAACTCAGCAATGGAATTTTAATAATGAGTATGTAACCTTAGAACAGAATCCTACTTATACTTTTCAAGATACAGGGCTGTATGAAATTCGTTTGATTGCCTTTCATGAAACAGGTTGTCCAGATACAACGATTCAATTCATTGACATTGAGCCTTTGGTTGACTACTACGTACCAAATGCTTTCACTCCTAACGGAGATGGGGATAATGATACTTTTATTGGAAAGGGATTCTTGCAAGGTTTAAAGGATTTCCAGATGAATATTTATAATCGTTGGGGCGAGCAGATTTACGTCACAGAAGATCCTTTCAATGGATGGAACGGTAGAAAAGAAAATTCAGGACAACAAGCGCCACAAGGTGTTTACGTTTGGGAGGTAAAGTATATTGGAGCTAGAGGTGATGTTGAAAATCAACGAGGACATGTTACACTTCTAAGATAGTTTAGAAAGTATTGCGCTCAAGGCAAATGAATATTAACATTTGTCTAAATATAACAAAACAAAAAAGGCTTCCATTGGAAGCCTTTTTTGTTTTACTCATATTACAATTCTAACTTGTAACGGCACAAAATTTATTAAATGCTAATTTTAAATTTTCAGCAATCATATCTGCTGTTGCTCCTTCAATGTGGTGCCTTTCCAGCATATGAACCAACTTACCATCCTTAAAGAGCGCAATAGCTGGAGAGGATGGAGGATAGGGCAATAAGAATTCTCGGGCTCGATCAGTCGCTTCTCTATCAACACCAGCAAATACGGTGACTAAGTTGTCGGGCTTGATATCACCTTGTACGGCCATTTTGGCTCCTGGTCTTGCATTAGCTGCTGCACAACCGCAGACACTGTTAACAACAACAAGGGTCGTCCCTTCGTTTTTATTAAGAACATCTTCGACATCTTTACTAGAAGTAAGACCTGTAAAGCCGAATTCTGTTAGATCTTTGGATAAGGGGGCGACTAATTCTGGTGGATACATATTAAAGTTTTACTTTTTGGTTAAATATTAAGAATAATAGTAATATATTAATTAAAATTGTGTTTCAATTTCAGAAAAATATGAAGTTTATTTCCTTTTTCATAATCACAACAGTTTTAGTGCTTGGCTTGTTCCAAGCCTGCACAAAAGATAAGCTCATTGACACCTTTCAGTGTGAAAATGAGATTATAACCTTTGAAAATGAGATTAAATTTATTCTTGAAGGGTCTTGTGGAGCTGGGACAACCCAATGCCATGTTCCAGGAGGTTTTTTTCCTGATTATACCTCATGGTCTGATGAAATGCTGATAACATTGAACAATAATAGATTTAATGAACGTGTTGTGTCTGCTGGAGATATGCCTCCTGTTGATTCACCTGAATCAGCTTTTCTGGATTCATTGGAGTTTTACAAAATTAGATGTTGGATAGAAGGTGGATACCTAAAAGAGTAGAAAATATGAAGTACCTATACTTAGTTGTTATAAGTTTTATCTTCCTAGAGTTAAGTGCACAAGATCCAAGAATATTTAAGGATACGAAGATTATAAATTCGGTTTCAATTGAAACGTTAGAAAAACGCAAGCTAGACTTCAGAATAGGTCATAAGTTTGGAGACTTTGGAGGATCTAGTGGTGGTTGGGCAACTTTTTATGGCTTAGAAAATGCTGCCGATGTACTCATAGGCTTTGATTATGGCCTTACAGATAAAGTGATGATAGGTATCAGCAGAACGAAAGGCTCTGATATCCTTAGACAAAATATAAATTTAAGCACAAAGCTTAAAATTGGCTCTGATAACAAAGAGGGAAGCGCGGCCCCATTTTCGCTCGCAGTATATGGCTTGGCTTCAGTAAGCACAATACCGAAATCTACAAGTAACGAGCTGACGTTAACTTCCTTTCCAAAGGCAGCCCATAGAGCTGTCTATCATCTGCAAGTAATGGCAGGTACCAAGATTGCCAATAAATTAAGTTTGCAGGCTAATGCGGGTTTAACTTACAGAAATATAGTAAGAGAAGGAGATAGAAATGACCTAGTTTCCATAGGAGGTGCTGCGAAATATCAATTTAATAAATCTTTTGCTATTATCGGAGAAGCAATTTTTCCTTTCAACGGTTCAAGAGCAGTGGAAGGCATAGACTATTTTCCTATTTCAGGGATTGCCATTGAATGGGAAACTGGAGGTGGGCATACCTTCCAAATGAACTTTACTAATGCTGAAGGCATAATTGCAACAGACTATATTCCAAATACCACAGAGAGCTGGTCAAATGGTGAATACAGGTTAGGTTTTATAATCTCAAGATTATTTACAATATGATCAAGTTATTGATAACTGGTTTTATTTCAATTTCAATTTTCTTTCTTTCAAGTCAAGTAAAGAACAGTGATTGGGTATCATATGATCCTAATCAAGATCTTGAGGAATTAATTCTTGAATTGGGCGGTGAAGGAGTACCTCACAAATTAGATATGACCATGCCTGGTGTTTCTGCCAAAGCTGGTGAAGAAATAATTAAGTATGGTTTTACTAAAAACGTAAAAGGTAACAAGGTTAAAAAGCAAAGCAAACATTTTGTTTGTACCAGTTGCCATAATTTAGTGAGGGAAGATCCAGACTTGACAGTTTCTGACCCCAAGGCAAGGCTGCAATATGCGATTAATAATGATTTACCTTTTCTTCAAGGAACGACCTTATATGGTGCCGTAAATAGAACCTCTTTTTATAATGATGATTATGTAAAAAAATATGGAGATCTAGTTTACGAGGCTAATGATGACATTAGAAAATCTATACAACTTTGTGCGACAGAATGTGCTCAAGGAAGGCTTTTAGAAGATTGGGAGATCGAATCTATTCTTGCCTATCTTTATGAAATTGATTTGAATCTCAGTGATCTAAAATTGAATACCATTGAAGTAGAATTTATTGAAAGAGCCAAGAACGGTGAAGTTAATAATGCGGATGCGATAAAATTACTGAAAACAAAATACCTCGCTGGATCTCCAGCCACATTTATAGAGCCACCGGTCAAGCGAAAGGATTTGAGATTTGAAAATCCAGACTTGCAAGAAGGTAAAATGATCTATGAAAAAAGTTGTCTTTATTGCCATGATCAAGGAAAGTACAGTTACTTTTTTCTGGATAAAACTAAGGATTCCTTCAAACATCTAAGTTCCAAGGCTAATGGTTACGGAAGTCATTCGATATATCAGGTAATAAGGTATGGTGTTCCATCTTATGTATGGAAGAAGTCTTACATGCCTCATTACACAGAAGAAAGACTAAGTCGGAAGCAAGTACAGAATTTACGCGCTTATATTGATTATAAGGCTAAGGATTGATCTAGTTTTTTGAAGATATAAAATCTTCCCAATCGGAGATATGATCAATGTCCGTTAAAGTTGGTAGTAGTTTACAACTTTCACCCATGTTAACGATATTTTCAAGTGTACTTTCGAGCACAGAATCAGTTGACCACTGGACACCGTCAAAAAGAAAAGTGTGGAATTTTTTAGTTCCATATAAATAGAATCCACCATCTACAGCTGGTCCAATTACATGATCAAATTCATCTAATTCTTTAAAAGCATCAGCCAATATATTTTTGGTGATATAAGGACAGTCACTCCCCATAATAATGGTTTTTTTATGGCCTGAATGAAAGACATTTATAAAGGCATCAGACATCCTTTCACCTAGGTTACCTGAGCCTTGTAAACGATAATTAAGTTTATCAATGGTCCATAGTTTATCATCGATGAATTCTGTAAAGAAAAGATATTTTTGAACTGGAAATCCCTTCAATATATTTTCAGTCAAAGCCAGAAGATTATTATAAATTTCCAAGGCTTTTTCATCCCCAACATCTTTCGCAATTCTTGTTTTGGCTCTGCCTAACATTGGATTCTTTGCGAAGATTATTACAGCGTTCTGTTCCAATTTAATTGTTCTTTTTATTCTCTTTATTATCCTCCTTAATCCTAACTTTTTCACCAGTATTCAAGTCCTTTGATACAGCATTGTAGGGGCCACTTATTATTTCCAATCCTTCATTTAGACCGCTGGTAATTTGGATGTATTCATCATCTTGAATTCCTGATTTTACAACCACGGCTTTGGCTGAGTCAGCTTCCATGACAAATACCACCTCATCAAATTCCGTGCTTTTTGCCTCATCATCTTCTTTGGCTCTGGTTGTTACACTTTGGATAGGAACACAAATAGTGTTGGCTGCGATGTCGGTGAAAATATCAACTGATGCTGACATACCTGGACGGAATGGATAAGGTTTACTTGGAGTGATTAAAGATTGATATGATGCTGGAAGTATTCTGATTTTTACTGGAAAATTAGTTACTTGATCTGTACTCAATGAACCGCCCCCAAGAGCCCCGGTAAGATTAGAAGCTGAGTTAGCAATTTCCGTTATCGTTCCTCGAAAACTACGATCTATATAGGCGTCTACATTTACAGAGACTGAGTCACCCAATTCTACTTTTACTATGTCATTTTCTGAAACATCAACTTGAACTTCCATACTATTAAGATTGGAGATCCGCATAAGTTCTGTTCCAGTCATTTGCATGGTTCCTACCACTCTTTCCCCTTGTTCAATTGACAAAGATGAGATTACTCCGCTAGCCGGTGCTTTTATGGTTGTTCTAGACAGATTGGTTTTTAACTCAGACAAACTAGCTGCAGCGCTCTGGGCATTATATTCTGCACCTTCCGTGCTTTGCTGGGCAGAACGGATGCTTGCTTCTGAAGCTCTGATGTTAGCTTCCAGGCTTTCTAAGTTAGATTTGGATTGCTCTAATTCGACATCTGAAATTACCCCATCTTTATGCAAATTTCTATTCCTTTCATAAATATTCTTGGCATTCGATAATTGAGCTAAAAGTTGTTCTTTCTGTGCTTTACTGGATTCTTCCTGACTTTTTGAAATTGAAATTTGTGCTTTTGCAGAATTAACAGCTGCTTTTCCTCTTTCCACAGCAGAAACATAAGCATCAGGATCTATCTTGGCGAGCAGCTGACCTTTGGTTACTGAATCACCTTCCATGACATAAAGTTCTACGATTTCTCCAGAAACATCAGATGAAATTTTTACTTCTTTTTCCGGAAAAATTCTTCCACTAGCTGAAACTGTTTCTAAGATATCTTTCTTATTTACCTCATCAAGAGTTACCTCAATACCTTCCTCCTCTGAATTTGATTTATATAATGCAAATGCTCCACCAATGAGGAGTACTCCGATCAGTAGCCAAAGCCACCATCTCCGATTCTTTTTGTTTTTCTTTCGAGTTGCCATTATTAAAATTTCAATGATTTGCCGGTGTAGAATTCCAGAATTATTATCCGAAATAAATAATTATATTTTTCAATAAGAGCATTTGTAGCAGCATCATCATACAAACTCTGAGAAGTGGTTAAGTCAAATGCATTTAATGCTCCGTTTTCAAACTTTTTCTGTGCATTCTCAAATGCTGCTTTTCTTGCCTCTAGTGTTTTTTCAGTGGCAGCCATAGATCTTTTTGCCGCTCTGGCATCAAGTAATACTTGTTGAATTAAAATTTGGATATTTTCCTTGAGTTGGAGTGTCGCGATCTCAGAACTTTTTAAACCTAGCTTGGCGCGCTGTATGTTATTTTTATTGGTGCCTTGACTGTAGATTGGAATGGAAAGAAAAAAACCAACACCACCGTATAAGTTATCTCCCAATTGTTGGAAAAAAGTGGCACTTTCAAAAGCGGGCACTTCTTGCTGAAAGTCTAAAACAATAGGCACGCCGTTCGCCTCACCAGAAATTGTTTGGTTGAGAAATTGAGATCCTATTCTGCGAACCCCTTTACTTGAGTAGGGTGTTCCTAAGTTAACCCCTGCTGAAAGCGTAGGGTATTGCCCTGACTTTGCAATGTCAATATTGTATGCTGCGCTTTTTTCTCTTGTCTCTGATGCTTTAACAGAAGGTTGTGTTCTTAGAGTTAATTCATAGGCTTCCTCAAAACTTAGGAGGTCAGGATCTACTTTTCCTTCCAAGTTATCAGGAGTAACAAGTTCAATGACTTCGTTTGGTGGAAGAGTCATTAATTGCTTCAACTGCAGTAATGCAATTTCTAAAGAATTTTGAGCCAATGCGATTGATTGTTCGTTGATTGATATCTGAGCAAGAATATCAAGTGACTCATTGGCTGGACGTGCTCCCGCCTTAATTAATTTGTTTATGAAATTTAATTGTTCTTCAGATTGCTTCAATTGATTTTTTGCAACAGATATATTTTCTTTTGCAAACAAGGAATTGAGGTATGCGGTAGCAACTTGCAGAGCAATATCTGCTTCAGCTTGTTGTTTATCTAGTGAAGCCGCGTCATAGTTCAATTCAGATTGCTTGATAAGAGTATTTAGTCTTCCTCCATTATAAATAAGGATGTTACTATTAAGCTGAAGGTTATTAGAGCTGACCCTTTCTGTTATAAAGGTATTTGTTGTTGGATCAATCGATCGTCCAAAATTGATATTAAAACCATTGCTTGCATTTAGGTTTGGCTTACGATTAGATCTAGCTTGATTGTAGCTTAGCTCTGAGTCTTGGATCGTAAGATCTGATTGCTGAAGTGCTAAAGACTTCTGAAGTGCAATTTCAACGCACTTTTCAAGGGAGTAAACTTCCTGAGCATTCAGAGGAACTAAACTGGCTAGAATAAATACAAAAAGTAGAGTTTTCATGAAATACATTTAAACAATTATGCAGTGTAAAAATGGCAATTGTCATTTGCGTAAGCAAAATAAATCTATCAATGAAAGGTAATTAGAGATGAATTGAGTCTAATTTTGAAAAGAATTTAGATATTGAATTCCGATAAGCTGGTCATAGTCTCTATTGAAGGCTCTTTGGTAGATTAGGATGATGTAATCATTTTCTGTCTCATACCAGTTGCCTTCAAGAAGCACAGTTTCTAACTCATCATCAGATCCTTTGGTGCCAAGATAATAATCGTAATAGCCTTGCTTGAAAAATATTTCACCGACGTAGCATTTCCTTTCATGATCATAGTTCAATAGATATTGCTTTCTGGCAGACCAGTCATTAAATCGCCCGACAACGTAAACGTTTCGATCCTCAATTTCCATTGTTTGGACAGTAAAGATTGTTTTTACGTAATCACCGGTAATAGTGGCATAATTTCTATCAAAATTATCAAGTACAAACGCACCGTTAGCATCTTTTTCTGTGAGATAATTTCTATAAAATCTTGATTTACTTAACTCCAATAAAGCAGTGGTACCCGTAGGAAGAAGATCGATGCTGTGCACATATTTTGTGGCTGTCTGTAGGGATCTGATGTCAAAACTTCTGAATTCCTTTTGCCCTGGAAAAGAATAGTTACCGACTTTCTGAAATCGAATTAAATTACCGGTAACGCTGGTGGGTGTGATATTTTCTTTGGCAGTATTCCATCTTCCATTTTGTAGCACTGTGGCTGTGATTTCCTCCAAGGGAGAACTTATGTTATAATCTGTAGATTTCACCGTAAAGTCAACAGCTTGGTATGAATCAATGAATTCTATATCTCTGGATTTACTTGTTCTACCTTCAATAGATATTTTAGGATCAACGACCATGAAACGTCTTGAAAATAGCGGCAATCCTTCTTCATCATCAACAACTAATAAATAATTTCCAGAGATGATCCACTTGACATCTGCATTGGGTATACGCAACTCATAATGGACATAATCCATATACGTGTTTTCCGAGGTATCATAATTTCTAATCAATTCATTGTTAAAACCATCCAGATATTCAATCTCAGAAAGATCGCTCGGAACCCAATCTCTATCGCAATGAATAATTCTGTAGGTGTAATCGTAGAAGGTGTCAGCCATATCATCAAAAGAAAGACTGAGGCTACCGTTTTTTAATTCGACGATAGGATAGGAGGTTTTAAGCCCAGTCTGGTGAAAAGCTAGGCTTTGGATAAAATCCACATACACCTTATCCTCATATACCAGTTCATCGCTTTGCGCAAATGTGGTATGTGTGAAGAGAAATAAAAAAATTAGTAGAAACTGAGTTTTCATAAATAATAAACAATATACATGATGTATTTCGTTCAAAAGAGTGAATTATTAACGTGGATTTAAAAGTAGCATGCCCGATATGATTATAAATATAAAAGTTGTACCTTTTAATGAATTTAATATGAATTAATAATCTTTCGCAGATTTAAACTTTTTCCAAATAATTTATATTAGAATCGAAGAATAAGGCAATAATTATTTATTGTGCTTAGAATTAAACTTATTTAATACTTGAATTACTTGCGGCGTTTTCTTTCATTGTTTTCTGAGCTGTGAAAAGTCGTCAGTTTTATTAATCTACAAGCAATACATAATTAAAACCTTTATATCTTTGTGGTGTTTATGAAGGGAGAGAAAAGGGTTTTTGTTTAATCGTTGCATACCAATCTATGTTACAAATTGCACTTCTAATTATCGGGATTGTTGTTTTTATAGCTGTTCTAACATCACTTGCTGATAACCTCATTCAAATTGAGGCTAAAAAATCTGGAATCGATACAGTAAATACTAACATGAGCATCTGGCCTTCAATAGGCTCCATGTTCAAGCCAGTCACACCAAACTTTACTAGTTCGACCAATTATCATAAACTAAGAAAAGGGCATAATATTAAGCTCACTGGAGAGGCTACTGGTGATGTCCAATCAAGCACAGTCAGTAGATATTCTGTAAGACCTCAAAACTTCAGAGGAAATGCACCAATACCCAAGATGCTTGTAGAGGTTGGAGATGAAGTTAAATCTGGACAGCCATTGTTTTATGATAAATTATCACCAGAGATTAAGTATGTAGCTCCGGTCAGTGGAGAAGTTATAGAAATAAGGAGAGGAGCCAAAAGATCAATTATTGATGTCATAATATTGGCAGATAAGGTTCAGACATATATGATCGCTCAGACTCCAGATCTTTCAAATGTTTCTAAAGAAGATCTAGTCGCATATTTACAATCAACAGGCGCATGGTCGATGCTGGTTCAAAGGCCTTTCGGTTTAGTTGCTGATCCGAGTATAACGCCAAGAGACATATTTATATCTGCCTTTGACACTGCTCCGTTAGCCCCAGATTCGAGGCTAATTTTAGACGGTCGGAATGAGGATCTACAAGCTGGAATAAACGTGCTTTCTAAATTAACAAATGGGAAAGTTTATATTTCTGGAAATAAGGACCTTTCGAAATATTTATCCTCTTTGGAAAATGCAGATGTTCATTATTTCGATGGACCGCATCCAGCAGGTAATGTTGGAATTCAAATTCATCACATTAAACCAATCAAAGGTTCTGATATAGTTTGGACCATAGGTCTAGCGGATGTATTAACGCTCGGCAATCTTGCCACCACCGGTAAGTATGAGCCGAAAAGGGTAGTGTCCGTAGGAGGTAAAGTTAAGAACCCGAAATATGTTGAAACATTGCAAGGAGCCAATATTGGTGAATTATTATCAGAACAAATAGAAGAGGATAATCTTAGGATTATTGCTGGAGATATTTTAAGTGGAAAGGCCGTGCACATGGATGATTTCTTGAATGCCAGCGATGACCAAATTACAGTAATAAAGGAAGGAAATTATAATGAGCCATTTGGATGGTTGTTACCTTTAAAACCAAGGCCTAGTGTATCTAAAACCTTTCCTAATTTCCTTTTCCCTAGTCTAAGTTTTGATGTCGATTCTAATACACACGGGGAGGAAAGAGCATTTGTGGTAACAGGGCAATATGAAAAAATGTTACCCATGGATATTTATCCTCAACACCTGATGAAGTCAATAATGACAGGAGATATTGAAAGAATGGAAGGACTAGGCATTAATGAGCTTCTGGAAGAAGATATTGCTTTAGCTGAATTTGCTTGTACATCAAAACAACCATTGCAATCTATCTTAAGAGATGGATTAGACATGCTTAAAGAACAACTTTAGAATTAAAATTTAACTCGAATAAACAATTATGGGATTACTCGATTTCCTTAAGAAAATTGAACCTGATAAAAAGAAAAGTCCTGTTTTACACACACTCTTCGATGCGGTATACACATTCGCCTATTCCCCTGATACGGTAACTAAGGATGGGGTTCATGTGCGAGATGGAATGGACTTGAAGCGTACGATGATTCACGTAGTAATTGCTATGCAATTTTGCTATCTTTTCGGTACCTATAATATTGGGCATCAACATTTTGTTGCCCTAGGAGAGCATTTAGGTATCCTAGAAGGTTTTCATCTAAAATTAGCATACGGACTCATTAAACTTCTTCCAATATTCATTGTTTCTAATGTAATAGGTTTAGGAATTGAAATTTATTTTGCCGCGAAAAAAGGTCATTCAGTAGAAGAAGGTTTCCTGGTTTCAGGAGCATTGATACCCCTAATCATGCCACCTGATATTCCTATGTGGATACTTATTATATCTGTGGCCTTTGCTGTAATTATTGGAAAGGAAGCATTTGGTGGAACTGGTATGAATATTTGGAATATTGCATTATTAGCAAGAGTATTTGTCTTTTTCGCTTATCCAACAACCATCTCAGGGGACGAGGTTTGGGTTTCTGGATTTGAAAAAATTGCAGAAGGATATTCTCCGGAATATGGCTGGGCCCATAACTTGTTTAATTCTTTATTTGGATGGTTGGATTTGAGCTCCTTTAATGCCTCATCAACCATTGTTGATGGATTTACTGGAGCTACCCCGTTGTCTTTGGCAACCAATGGTGGATGGGAGGCAGTGACACAGGTATACACTGAAAGTCAAATGTGGTGGGGAGCAATTCCTGGGTCCATAGGAGAAACCTCCAAGCCGCTTATTATAATAGGGGCCCTAATATTGCTTGCAACGGGAATCGCAAGTTGGCGAATAATGCTGAGCATGTTGATCGGTGCAATTGTTATGGCCATGCTACTGAATGCTTGGGGAGCGACACCATTTATGACGGTACCATGGTATTACCAATTTTACATGGGAAGTTTCTTTTTCGCCATGGCATTTATGGCCACAGACCCAGTTACAGCAAGTTCTACGAACGCAGGTAAATGGATATACGGATTCCTTATTGGTTTCATTGGGATGATTGTAAGGGTAATGAACCCTGCTTATCCAGAAGGATGGATGCTTGCTATTTTATTTTTAAACACATTTGCACCTCTCATAGATCACTATGTTTTAGAGGCTAACATGAAAAAAAGATTACAAAGTGGATAGTACGAAGTCAACCATAATGTTTGTTTTTATTATGACAGCTATCGTGTCAATTTTATTAGCATTTTTATTTAATGGGTTAAAACCCATTCATGATATTAATGAAGCAAACTACAATAAAAGAGCAGTTCTTGGTGCAGTTTCAAGTGAGCTTCCAAAGAACCTAAAGGATATGTCTGATGACGAAGTTGCAGCTGTTTTTACCGATAATATTAGTCAGAAAGTTGTAAATATTAAAGGAGAAATTATAGATCCATCTGAAGTTGAAGCCATGGGTTATAATGGAGGAAAGGCTGAGGACATTGATATGAAAAAAGAAAAAAAGAAGAAAGATTCAGAGAAGATTCTTCCAGTATTTGAATATACTTCAGATGCAGGAAAGAAATTTTATATAGTTAAAGTCAGAGGCAATGGATTGTGGGATGAAATATGGGGAAACATCGCTTTAAAAAAGGATTTAAATACAATTGCTGGCGTATCATTTGATCACCAAGCTGAAACTCCTGGACTGGGTGCAGAAATTAAAGACAGCAAGGCTTTCCAAGAACAATTTAAAGGAAAGAAATTATATGACTCCGACGGAGATTATAAATCCGTTCTTGTAAGAAAGGGTGGTGCAAAGGATCCTATGCATGAAGTAGATGGGATAAGTGGAGCAACAATTACAGCAGATGGAGTAACAGAAATGATGGACAGGGGAATGAAATATTACGAGAATTTTTTCGAATCGATTAAAAGTTAGATTAAATTAAAATTATGGCAGAAACTACTACAGTAGCCAAACAAGAGAGCACTTTCGCTTTTGGAAAAAAAGAAAGAAAGTTACTAACAGATCCGCTAAATGACAATAATCCAATCACCGTTCAAGTATTGGGAATTTGCTCTGCATTAGCAGTAACAACCTTGATGAACAAAGCAGTTGTGATGTCAATAGCTGTTGTTTTCGTTCTAGCTTTCTCAAATCTTATCACTTCTTTGTTGAGAGCTAGGATCCCAAAGCAAGTAAGGATGATTGTTCAACTAGTCATCATAGCAACCTTAGTAACTGTTGTTGAATTGGTGCTAAAGGCATGGGATTTTCAGATATATAAAGAGTTGTCCGTATTTATTGGGTTGATCATTACCAACTGTATTATCATGGGACGATTAGAAGCCTTTGCGATGGCCAATGGTCCTTGGAAATCATTTCTTGATGGTATTGGAAATGGCCTAGGTTATGGGATCATACTAATAATGATCGCGACTATAAGAGAAGTATTTGGAAAAGGTACCGTCTTTAATTATCCATTGGTTGGTAACAATTCTGACTTTTTATTAAATCTAGGAAGCTGGTATTTACCAAATAACTTGATGGTACTTTTCCCATCAGCGATGTTTGTTATTGGTGTTCTTATCTGGATTCACAGAGCATGGAACACAGATTTAATTGACGTTTCTTAAAAAATAGAACATGGATTTAGCGAATATATTTATAAAGTCGGCTTTTATAGAAAACCTAGCCTTGGCTTATTTCTTAGGAATGTGCTCATATCTGGCAGTTTCTAAAACTGTTAAAACAGCCTTTGGTTTAGGTCTAGCAGTAATCTTTGTTTTGGGGATTACAATGCCCATAAACTGGATAATTAATAATGTATTGTTGAGTGAATCAGGAATATTTGGAATGGATCTGACTTTTTTACGTTTGATTTTATTCATCGCTGTTATTGCATCTATGGTTCAGTTGGTTGAAATGGTTGTTGAAAAATCTTCGCCAGCACTTTACAATTCCTTAGGAATTTTCTTGCCTTTAATTACAGTGAATTGTGCCATTCTAGGTGGATCATTATTTATGGTTTCCAAAGAGTATAACTTTTCAGAATCTATAGCCTTTGGTTTAGGAGGTGGGTTTGGATGGTTTCTAGCCATTATAGCGATTGCTGCAATAAGAGAAAAAATTCAATACTCTGCGGTTCCTCCGCCTTTAAGAGGATTAGGAATGGCCTTCATCCTGACAGGATTAATGGGGATGGCATTTATGAGTTTGATGGGTATTGATCCTGCGGCGTTTTAATTGATTAAACTTTAAAGAAAATAACATGATATTTCTTGCTGGTATTATGCCATATGTTTGGGCCTTAGTTGTTTTTAGCGGAGTAATTCTTGCCTTGAGCGGGATGCTAATTTATGCTAGAAAAAAACTTGTCCCACAGGGTGAAGTGAAGATAATCGTAAATGGCGACGAAGAAAATCCTTTGATGGTTCAACCTGGATCCACCTTGTTAACCGTACTTTCTGAGCAAAGTGTATTTCTTCCTTCTGCATGTGGAGGAGGTGGGACTTGCGCTATGTGCGAGTGCCATGTCTATGAAGGGGGTGGAGATGTTCTCCCTACAGAGATGAATCATTTGACTAGAAAGGAAGCGGCAGAAAAGAAAAGACTTGCTTGTCAGGTGAAAGTTAGAGAGGACATGAAGATTAGTGTTCCAGAAGAAGTATTCGGAATAAAGAAATGGGAATGTGAGGTTATAGGTAATTATAACGTTGCATCTTTTATAAAAGAGTTTGTTGTTAAGTTACCAGAAGGGGAGAGTTTAGATTTTGAATCTGGTGGTTACATTCAAATTGATGTACCTGAAGTAGTCGTTGATTTTAAGAACATTGATATTACGGCTCACCCAGATCATCATGATGATCCCATGAAATTTAAATCAGAATGGGATAAATATAATCTCTGGGATCTTAAAATGGTTAATGAAGAAGAGCAGTTTAGAGCCTATTCAATGGCCAATCATCCGGCAGAAGGCAACATTGTCAAATTGAATATTAGGATAGCAACTCCACCATGGGATAGAGCCAAAAATGGTTGGATGGATGTAAATCCGGGCGTGTGTTCTTCTTATGTATTTGGCCTAAAACCAGGTGATAAGTGTGTGATTAGTGGACCATATGGAGAATTCTTTATCAAAGAAACCAAAAAAGAAATGGTGTACATAGGAGGTGGAGCTGGGATGGCGCCATTGAGATCGCATCTATTCCATTTATTCCACACTTTAAAAACAACCGATCGCAAAGTAAGTTATTGGTATGGAGGACGAACAAAAAGAGAGTTATTTTACGTAGATGAGTTTAGAAAGATAGAAGAAGAGTTTCCAAACTTTAAATTTCACATAGCCCTAGATAATCCTTTACCGGAGGATAATTGGCAAGAAAAAGAAAGTATTGACGCGCCTGGAGATGGCTTTAAAGGATATATCATGCCAGTGGTAGTAGAACAATACTTAAAAGATCATCCAGAGCCAGAAGAGGTGGAGTATTATTTTTGTGGTCCGCCGATGATGAATAAATCAGTTATTGACGCTTTAGACTCATTAGGAGTTCCCGAGGAAAATATAGCTTTTGATGATTTTGGAGGGTAATTGATCTGAATTTTACGAGAAAAAATAAAACGCCTAGACTTGTTAGTCTGGGCGTTTTATGTTCTAATTCAATAATAATTCAAAAAATACTCTTAAAATATCGTTAAAATATTGGGTTTTAGGCAATGCTTGTCTAAAAAATAGCTCTACCTCTTGACTATAATAGTAATACTATCATATATTTGTATTATAAATTAGTAATCATGACACAGCAAGCATTAAATAGCAAAATTATATCCCTTAAACCGCAACTGGAGAATTATGCTTATTCATTGACAAAGGATTCTGTCAATGGACAAGATCTTGTTCAGCAAACAATGATGAAAGCCATAGATAAAATTCATCAATTCAAACAAGGCACCAATCTCAAAGCATGGTTGTTTACCATCATGAGAAATAACTTTATCAACGATATTCGGAAGAAAAGTAAAATAGTTGATAGAGAAGAGTTATCAAGTTATGTTCCATACTCATCTAGACAGATGCATGTGAATAACTTCGGTGAAACTAACATGATGTTAGAACTACTTGAGAAAGAGGTTGCAAGTTTACCAGATAACTTAAGACTACCATTTGAAATGATGGTGGAAGGTTATGCCTATAAAGAAATAGCTGACAAACTTGAAATGCCTCTAGGTAGTGTGAAAAGCTTCATACATAAAGCTCGAAAAAGACTTCAGAAAAAAGTTATATACCTAAGAGAATATAACTTATTAAAGAAAACAGCTTAATGTAAAGTTTAAATCAAACCTAAAAGCTATGCAAGTTTATGTAAATCCTCGAATCAATTCTGATGTGTATTTAAAAAATCCGTTAGAATTTGATTTGGGAAAAAAGATAATCGGTCAATCAGTTCACATGATTGATAGCATAGGTTTTGAAAAGTTCAATTTTAAAAAGTTGGGAGCTGAGATTAATTCAACTGAAGCTTCTATTTATAGATATTTTCCCAACAAACATCGTTTGCTTATTTACTTGTCTGCCTGGTATTGGGAGTTATTAAATTACCATATCAGTATCAAGACAGCAGAAATAGACGATCCTCAAAAGAAATTAGAAATTGCCATCAGGACTATGATAAATATTCCTGAAGAATCGCAAAGCAATTGTTTTCTGAAGATGTGCAAATTACAACAAATTGTAATTGAACAATTTTACAAGATTGTCAGAAGTAAAAAGATTCTAGATCAAAACGAGTCTGGTTACTTTGAAAGTTACAAGAAATTGGTTGGCGTTTATGCTTCCATATTTCTTGAAATTGATCAAGATTTTAAGTTCCCTAGAACAATGGCCAACACCGTTATTGAGATGGCTCTTAGCAATCACTTTTGTTGTAACAATCTTCCTAGCTTAACTGAAATAAAATGTGGCGTTAGCCAAAAAGATCAGACAGAAGAAATGATTAATTATTTCTGCTCAAGATTACTCAAAAAGTGCTAAGCATTAGCCTTTCTGTGAATCATTAATTTTTGTCCAGTTGTAAAGACCCACCATTGCCATCCCGGTGAATATCACCATAATTACAGCAAAAATAGGGGCTCCTACCTTAATATATATATAAATGTAAATGGGGTCTATGATTAACCAATAGTACCAGTTATCAATGTATCGTAGCGTTAGTAGGATCGTCGCAATAATTGAAAATGCAGTAGTTGTTGCATCCAAAAAAGGTAAATTCGTTTCAAAGAATTGGTAACTTACACTGGACAGCAAAATAGAAATTAATACCCCTGCTCCTATAATAGCAAGATGGTAAGGAAAGGGTATTGTTCTAATTTTGAGTTGACCACCATTCTTTTTTCTAGACCAATTTATAAGACCAAATATGGCTATGATTACATAGAATATTTGAAGAACCCCATCAAACTTCAAATTGATATTAACAAAGTCTTCATAGGCCCATATAGTACAGCCAATGGCACCAAAAACAAAAGCTGCTGCTTTATTTTTACTGGCAAGATAAATATAAATAATACTTAATAATGAGGCAGCTAGCTGCAGGGGAGGCATATGGTAATGGAGTTACTTTGGTTTCTTGTTCTTACGTTTAAAATCTCCCCTTTTCCAAGCCTTGATAAATTTTTGCCAGGCTAATGGATTGAATAATTGGGTGGGTTGATATTGTCCAGAATATCTATAACTATTCCATTGATTTTCAACCTCTTGTCCATATGCTTCTCGTCCATCTGGTCTTACCGTTGTGGATAATCTTTCTAAAACCGATTCAGCTATATTTGCCTCAGCTAGTTCCCTCATTTCATTATCAATATTCAGAGCAAGAAATTCTAACTTATAATTTTCTCTTGAAGGCCAGGGATATATAACTGCTTCTGAAAGAAGGACACTATCTTTACTAAGGACTTGATACCAACTATAGAAGGTTTTACTTAAGGTATCCGGAATAACTTTTTCTACATTCTTAAAACCAATTCTACTAAAAATTACTGTATCTCCTTTTTCAGCTACAAGACTAAAAAAACCATCAATTTCTGTGACTGCTCCGCGTCTCGTATTTAAAATTGAAACATTAGTATAAGGCAATGGTATTACGTCGCCATTTACATCCTCAGTTACCACGACTCCAGAAAATTGAATTGCTTTAGAATCTTCCTGTGCATTTGCCATGGAGCAGGTAAATGTTGCAAATAGTAAAAGTAAATATGTCTTAAGTAACTTCGTCATTATTAGTTATACGAATGTAAACAATAAAACCCTATAGTGATTTATAATCATGGGGTAGTTTAACACGGATTTAACTGGTTAAAAAATAAATGCAAGAAAGGGGATAAGTTGGTTAAACAAATATCTTTGTGGGGTGCAAGATTATCGAATAAAAATACAACAATTTGAGGGTCCGTTTGACCTACTTCTTTTCTTTATTGAAAGAGATGAAGTTAATATCCACGATATCCCCATTGCAAGTATAACTAACGACTTCTTGGAGTATATAAGGCAATTAGAAGCCTTGAATATCGATGTAGCCTCAGAATTCATTTTAGTCGCAGCCACTTTGATGAGAATTAAGGCTAAAATGTTAATTCCACGTAAGGAACTAGATGAAGAAGGGAACGAAATTGATCCAAGGGGCGAATTGGTTCAAAAACTCCTCGAATATCAGAGATACAAGGGAATCATTGATGATCTCAAAAAATTGGAAATAGAACGCTCGATGCAGCATAATAGGGGCTATACGAGGGTTGAATTAAAGCAGCTAGCGACCAAAGCTTTGGTTGATATTGAGCTTGAATCAATTTCATTATCTCGACTATTTAGAGCATTTGAGACTGTTATTGATAGGTACCATAATAGAATTGATCGAGTCATTCATCAAATAATTAAATACCCATACACTGTTAAGTCTCAGAGAAAAAAGATTAAAACCCTAATTTTAAGAAAAGGAAGGGTTTCTTTTGTTGAAGTCTTTGAGGGTTTAGAAAATAGAATGGAGGCCATAGTTACATTCCTTGCATTATTAGAAATGTTAACTGTTCAAAAACTTAATTTGACGCCTGGAGGAAGCCCTAATAATTTTTGGATAGAATCAAATGTAAACTTTTTAGAAGAAGAATAACACTTATGAATATAGATGAATTTGTAGCAGTTAGCGGTAAGGCTGAAATTTTCAAATTGGCTAGCTCCAAAACGAATGGTCTTTTGCTAGAAGATATCGATAATGGTAAAACTAAATTTTATCCAGTAAGAAAACATCAATTTACTCCCTTAGGATCGGTGTCAATATACACCTTGGAGGATACGGAGCCATTGAAAGATATATTTCTGAAAATGAAAGAAATGGAAAATAAGTTATCCGTTCCAGTTTACAATGCGGATAAGATGGTATTGTTGGAATATTTTGAAAATATTTTACCAGATTACGATGAGGATAAAGTTTATCCAAGTGATATAAAAAAGGTTATTAAATGGTTCACTTTCCTTAATGATAGAGGATTGATAGTTCCAGAAATTAAAAGTTCTGAAGAAGAATAAGCACTAATCTAAAATAGATTCTAATGCTGCTGAAATCATAAAGGATTCGAAACCGCGCCCGTGGGCAAATTGATATAGTTTAGATTTTAGTTGGTAACTATTTAGACTTTTTCCTTTTAATTCTCTTGATTTTTTTTCTAGTATTTTTTGAAGACTTGCTCTATACTCCTCCTGCTCAATTTGGTCCAGTGCAACTTTTATGCAGTACTCGCTGATCCTCTTGGATTTGAGTTGCATTTTTATTTTGTTTTTACCCCAATTATTTATTCTAAATTTGCCAGAAGCGTACGCTTTCGCAAATCGTTCTTCATTTAAAAAGTCATCTTCTATCAGCGAAGCCATGATTTCTTCTAGACCATCCCCGTATATTTTCATTTTCAACAATTTAGATCTCACCTCTTGATGATTTCTGTCTTGGTATACACAATACTGTTGTAGTTTTAAAAGCGCTTGCAAATTCATAAAAGTCAAAAATCTTTGCGTTTGTAGGATGAATGTTAAAATGTTATTGTTTTAAAATTTCAAGTATAATTCATTTACGCAAAGGTAGTAACATATTTAAATATTGTATATATTTATATTAAAATCCCTGCTAGGCAGGGATTTACATGATTATACTTTAGGTGTAAGTTTCATGAAATTATTAGCTAGAATTTCGGTTGTATATCTCTTGGTGCCATCTTTCGCATCGTAAGATTTATAGACCACTTTACCTTGAATAAGCACTTGAGCTCCCTTGGTTAAAACGTTGGCCATTGATTCAGCTTTTTTACCCCAAGCAGTGATGTTGTGCCATTGGGTGTTTTGGACTACTTCGCCATCTGCATTAACATATTGCTCATTTGTTGCAAGTGGGAAATTCACTAAAGATTTGCCATTTTCAAATTTTTTTAATTCGATTTCTTTACCTAGATTTCCGATTAGTTGAATTGAATTTCTGAGTGCGTTCATAAAAAATTAAAGTTTATAGTATCTTAAAGAATAACTTATCGCTATTAATGTCATGGGCTTTAAAAAAGTAAACATTCGGAGGAATAGATTTAAAATAAAATCAAAAAAGTGTCGGTAAAGACTTTATCGTTTCTCAATTTTTATTTTTTATCAATTTCACCAACGAAATAAGCAATATTTAAGTCTTTCTTAATATCATATACAATTAAAAACAAATAGATTATTTAACCACAACTTTATTTTTATGAAAAAATTATTAATGCTGTTTTCCTTCGCCTTCCTATGTATAGGGACTATTGCGGCGCAGAAAACAGTAAGTGGTACCATTACAGATGACAGTGGCCTACCGTTAATAGGTGCAAATGTTATAATAAAGGGTACTACAAATGGAACCATCACCGATATTGATGGTAAATATTCCATCATGGTCAGTGAAGGTGATATTCTAGAAGTATCATATACCGGATTTACCGGTATTGAAATACCGATAACTGGTGATTCTATATTTAATACCAGCTTAAGTACTGGTCAATTATTAAATGAGATAGTTGTCAGTGGACAAGGCTCGGGGGTTTCAAAGCGAAGGCTATCAACCACTGTGGATGTATTGGATGCAGAAAAAATTGATCTTCTTCCAGGTAATTCTATTGATCAGTTATTGCAATCAAATGCTCCTGGTGCTCAGATTAGACTAAGCTCTGGACAACCTGGTACATCAGCGATTATTAGATCAAGAGGACCAATATCTGCTTCATCATCTTCAACTCCTGTTGTTATTGTTGATGGAATTAGAATTGATAACTTGAATTCAAATCCAGATTTAGGTATTGCAACAGGTGGTGCAAATATTTCTGGATTTGCCGATATTCCAGCTGAATCTATTGAAAAGATAGAATATATTAAAGGTGGTGCTGCTACCACCTTATATGGTGCCGATGCTGCAAATGGAGTGATCCAAATCATAACTAAAAAAGGAAAGGATGGTAGAGTTACGCCATTTGTTGAATTTAGAGTTGGGTCTATCACGGCTGAGGATAAATTTCTTAGATATCAGAGAGTGGCAGATGCAATTTTTGATCCTGGAACCCTCACAGAGTTGAAAGCTGGATTGAGTGGAGGAACAGAAAAATTCTCTTTCAATTTCATTGGAAGTCTTTATCAAGATGATAGCTACAATGATTTGAATGAGCAACTTAAGCGTAGTTTCAATTTTGGTTTCAACGCAAATTTATCGGATGCATTCTCCTATCAAGGATCGTTTAGTTATACTGGATTTAATTATAACCTAGATTACAATGCAAATACCAGTTTTTCTAGGTTCTCAGCGGCTGAAGGTGGCGCGTACGGCAACATAGATGAATTGCCTGACGAGGAATGGGAAGAGCTTAGACAGCAGATGGTAACCCAAGGCGCTTTGACAGACATTACACAGAGAGTTAATAGACTCATTGGATCTAACATTTTAACATACAAATTTTTAAATGATTTTCAAACAAGTCTGACATTTGGTGTTGAGAATAGAAATTCCAGACAACAAGAATTGGGTTCAAATGCATTCCAAATACATGTCGGCTCTATTGCAGACGGTACTACTGATCAGGCTTATATCAATAGATCTCTAAGAAATGTTTTCACCACAACAATCAACTGGAATGTTAATCATAGCAAAGATGTTGGTGATTTATCATTTGTTACGAATGCAGGTTTTAGACTTTTTAGGACTAATGATTATCAAGAGTCTCTTAACGCAACTCAAGGTGTTGATGGTACCGTATCAGTAAATAATTTCGCAGTTAAAACCGCATCGGATTTTGCTCTTGAGAGTGCAAATTATGGTTTCTATCTCGCTGAAAATATTGGATGGAAGGACATGTTATTTTTTGATTTGGGAGGAACTTTAGATAGAAATACAAATGCAGGTGACAATGTTGGTTACCAGTTCTTACCTAAAGTTGGTTTTGCCTTTAATTTAGGAGACCTTCCTAGTTATCAAGGATCAACTATAAGTAATACTCTTACTGGCATTAGAGTTAGAGCAAACTATGGAGAAGCAACTAACTTTGCTCGGCCATTTAGAGAAGATAGAACCTTTGCACTAGAATCATTTTTAGGTTCGCCAGCATTTAGATTTGATAATCCAGGTGATCAAAATCTAAGATCAGAAAGAGTAAAAACATTTGAAGCTGGAATAGACTTTGGTTTATTAGATTATCGTTTGAATTTAGGAGCCACGTACTATAATGGTACAACTGTAGATGCACTGTTTACTCCAGACAACATACCATCGTCAGGACAATTAGCACAGGTTGTTAATATTGGAGAAATTAAGAATACTGGATGGGAATTTGATTTAAGAGCAAATGTTTTCAACTCTGGTGATCACTCTTTTAATATTAATGCAGCTTATAATATTAATGATAATTTCGTTTCAGATTCTGGAGGTGCACCACCATTTAATGTGGGTGGATTTTTAGTGATTGGAACTTGGATTGCAGAAGGTGAAAGTTTGGGTTTCCTTAGAGGAACATCTGCCGAATTACAAGCGGATGGCACGTATGAATTTATTCCTAATACAGTTCTTGGTAGCTCATTTGCTCCTAAATTTGGATCATTAGGATTTGATTATACATGGGATAAGTTAACCATATTTGGATCAAGTGATTTCCAATTTGGTGGAAGTAGTGTGGATCTTTCTTTACTATTAAGATATCTGAGAGGTGTTGAAGTTGATGCAGTTCCAGAAGAATTGCGAACACAATCATTTTTTAATGTTGTAAACTTTTTCACCGATTCATCTGATTTTTGGAAAGTCAGAAATTTGGGAGCTGCTTATAACTTTGGAGGTTTAGCCAATGGTGCTGTATCAAATATGAAAATTGGTCTTACGATGACAAATCCATTTAATTGGGTTAAAGCTGATTTTGATCCTGAAGTTACTGGATCAGGAATTGGAGCACAGAATGGATTTTCTTCCGGTGGGTTTGCCTACGGGACAGAATCCGCACCAAGACAAATTATTGGATCAATTAAGTTTAGCTTTTAAAATAACGTAAAATGAAAAAAATAATAATATGCTTATTTGTATTTTCGGCGTTGTCTTGTGGAGACTTAACTGATTTTACAACCGTAGTTAACCCGAATCTTTCCCAAGAATCCGTTTTAGGACAACCTAACTCTTCCGTTATTTGGTTGACAGGTATGGAAAGACAATTATCAATCGTAATAAATGAAGTTGTAATTAATGCTGAGATCGCGTCAGATAATTATAATAATGATCAAACTTTTTATAATCAATTTCTTGATAATTTAGATATCAATAAAGTTGATGACGATGTTGCAGATATTCAATTTGCAATTCAACGTCTTAGAGCAATGTCTGTTTTTGGTATAGATGAGGTAGGACCTAATGATCCAAATTACAATGCGGAAACAGAAGCAGAGTATAAATTTATGAGAGGACTAGCAAGTATGTATTCAGGTATGTATTTTGTAGCTCTTTCAGATGTACCTGGTAGTGCTCCAAAGACTGCGGATGAAAATTTGGCTGAAGCTGTAATAAATTTCACGGATGCAATTGCAGTAAACCCTAAGCCTGAATATTATTTGGGTCAGGCAAGAGCACATTACCTGCGAGGACATAAAGATTCTGCTATGGCATCAGCTCAAGCTGCGTTAGATGCATCTGGAGACTTTATTAGAGTTGCAACCTACGATGAATCAGAAAATCCTGACAATGTAATGGAGGATGCACTTTATGAAAGAGGAACTTTCGATGACCTACAACCTCTGCCAACTTTAGATTTCTTAGATCCTAAGTATTCATTTTTAAGTCCTACACAGGATGATCCTGTGAATTATTTAAAAGCAGAAGAAGCACACCTTATTCTAATTGAGGGGTTAATCTCTAATGGAGATGTAGATGGAGCTAAGGCTAAAATGGAAGAGCTTGCGGTATTAGTAGCTAGTAGACCAGCAAGAAGTATCGATGATTCAATTGAAGGAAGAACTCACTTTGCTCCTGGAACACGACCAGACTCAGCTTGCGTTGTAGTAAACGGCAGAGAAGGATTAGTTTTATCTAGAGATATAGGGGATGTAACCATTCCTAATGTTTCAGGTACATCATTAACTCAAGCAGACATTGATGGAATTGCTGGAGAAACTGATGCTTTGTATCTCTTATATAGAACCAGACAGGAAATATTTATTGCGGAAGGAATGAGGATGGTTGATATGGGAGTGAAATTAGTTTTATCCGAAGAAGAAGAATTATTGAATGATAATGTTTCTGATGGAGGATTAGGGACTGTTCCACAAATTCCACCATTTATAGATAGCGTAAAAGATCAATTAGATTTGATTCAATATACGCCAGGTGAATGTACAGCTTCGACTGTAATCGATGTATCTCAAATTCTGGTAGATAATAGAATGAGCCCAATGGTTTTACCTTTCCACTAATTATTGGATCGGAATATTTAAAAAAAAATTAAGGGATGTTGCCATTGGCAACATCCCTTTTTAATTCATAAAATCCCGATTTATGTTGGACGGGAAAAAGTTGGTTTATAAATTTGGTCAAATCTTTATCGAGAAGCTATTTGAGTACCTGCTCGTTTTAAGGTAATAGTGGTGTTGGTAAAGGTAGGATCAATCTCAAATTCTTGAGTTTCCATATCGCCATCAGGCCAGATAACCTTTATAGATTTAATATCTTCAGTTCCAAGACCTACGTGGGTGTTTTCATGATTCATTCCTAAGTTTTTACCTCCTAGATAAATATTTCTTTCAATCTTATCATTGATAATAAGCTTAGCCCCAACCCCAAATTTATTGAATGAGTCCGAATTGTCGAGTGTAATTTTTACCCAATTATTTTCATTATTTACTTGATTGATATATACAAAAGTTTTACCTGGTTCATAGGTAGTCAAAGCTTTTACAATTTTATTCGGTGGTGGAATTGCTAAGGCCTTTCCCATAACATCTACTTTTAAGTTTCGGGCTTCGGTGCTTAAGGAGGCATAACCTCCAGAATGGGGTACAATAATATCTACATTCCCATCATTGTTGAGATCAGTGGCGATATTGCCGCATGCAGATTCATGCATTCTTAAAATATCTTTAATTACAGAGTTTGAACTAACATCAAATCCCTGCCCTGAGTAAGAGTCAAGGTCTGTGAAGTACACATAGTCCTCTTTATGCCACCCAGTTCCTGGCGATGCTTTCCTAGGTGGGTCATTACTATAGTCAATATTATCTATGTCAAACAAGCGATATTCATAAGTTTTATCATCAAATGTTAGATTATCTATTGTTGAATTATTTATAAGCATTCTTCCAACTCCGCCAGACCAATCACCGATAAAATTATCATTTCCTCTATTCAGTGCACCGACAAGATACAGGTCAAGATCTCCGTCATTTTCTATATCAAAGAAACTAGGGTTCCATGAAAATTCTAAACCAGCCAAGCCATTGGCATAGTTGTCCTTCTCGTATAGATTTTGAGCCATAGGGTGAACGTTATTTTTAATTGATACATCCGGTGCGGTAAACGGATTAAAATTAACTTGAACCTCTGGTGTTAAGTTTCTAGCTATTTGTTCTCCATTATTAAGGTCTAACATTAAATGAGAAATGGTAGCCTTTTTTTCGATGCCATTTAATTGACACAAGGAAGCAGTTCCCAATTCTTTTGGGTTTGAAACAAATAGGGTTGTGTTTCTCACGGAATAGGTAGCTGACCCACAATTTGTTGCCATGAACTCTTCCTCACCGTCCTGATCTAGATCAACATAAGCTAAGCCCATCCAACAACCAATAAACTCTGGATCATCAAATTGGTTTAAATATCTAAAGGATTTACCTTCTTCATTAATATATACTTCTAATTTGTTTGGAACGTCGTTGGCAACAATAAGATCGGGGTATCCGTCTTCGTTTATATCAGGACTCAATGCAGCCCAACTATGTGTTGCATTAAATCCTTGTTGTACCCCTTTAAACATTAATTTATTTGGATCCTTTAATGTACCTCCCTCAGGCAAAGGAATAGAGCAGTCTATGATCCCTGCATCACACGATCCAGAAACTCCAAATTGAGTGGCCGATTCAATAAATCTCAATTCTCCGGATTCACTCATCTGATTTATCCAAAGTGTATTGGGATTTCCAGGGAACCTAGGAATACCAAAACCCCAAAAGTCAGGGTCGATAAAATTTGTTACAAATAAGTCTAAATCACCATCACGATCTATATCAAAAATAGAACCGCCCGTAGAAGTAAAGTTGGTATTGATTCCGGCAGATTCAGTGGCATTTTTCCACTCAGGAATACCATCTTTATCTGAGTCCCCTAAATTTATAAAAAGGGTATTCAGACCTTCTCCTTCCCCCTGATAGTCTAGCTTAGATCCATCTTTTATATCCGCGTGTAAAAATGGTGGTAAGGTCGCTTCAATATAGTCTAATTCATCTTTATCTACACGTCCAAGGTGATTGGCCCCAGGATAGATTCTTAGTCCCAAACCTGGTATTGCAAATGGTGCCCCCCAGTGACTGTTTAGTATAAATAGATCAATTCGTCCATCCCCATTGAAATCTCCAGCAATGGCACCTTGACTATTTCTACCAGGACTCTTTGAGTCATCTTCCAGAGAAGTTCTGGGCACATATTTATTTTCTATGATGAGTTCCGCTGTTAGATTTTTTTGATTTTCTTTCTTTTTTAATAATTCTTGAATTGAGATAAAAATCGGATCTCCATTTTCATCATTTCCTTGATTTAGAAAAAGTGTACTTGGCTTGGGCGCCATTCTAGCTTCCATATTAAGTACTCCATTTTCATCATGTGGTCTTGCAGTTGGTCTTCCAGAATGAGGGATATAAATATCCTGTAGCCCATCGCCATTTGCATCAAAGGTCACTAGACTTTTTAAGGTTATAACATTATCATTTAATCCAAGCTCGCCTAAGGTGTAACCAATGTTTTTAAATGCTTCAATCGATTCATCAATAATGACTTCTCCATCAAAGGTCTTCGATACACTTTCATCTAATTCAACATCTAAATTTACCTCAAATCCAAGCGCCTGCTTGATTATGCCTTTCCCTACATTAATGGCATCTTGGCCCATAGTCATTCTAACTACTTGGATAAGCATGAAAAAACCTAAAATTAGAAGTAGTGGAATAATGATTAAGATTCTTTTAGTTTTCTTTTTCATAAGAGTGAAATTTTAGAATGTGTTGTCATCCTGATAAGTTTCAAAAATGGGTGGTTTATAGTTTCTATCGTTTTTTAAAAATTCTTCTTTTAAATCATTTACATTGATTTCAAATTCGATAAGATCGGTGATCCGTTCGTAGGACACAAGAGTGATGCGCAGCACTATATCATCACCTTTCATTACAGGTCTTATGTAAATTTGTTCATAGCCAAGATCATGATTGTTAACCATCTGAAATTGTTGATTCTCAATCTTTGCTAAATAAGCATAGGATGGATGTGGACCAACCGTTGTGCGCAAGTATCTTCGTTCGATTGCTTCTGAGGCAATGAAAACCCCAACTCCAAAAGCTGGAATTACAAAATCATTTCGAAAGGATAGAAGTGAGGTAGGAATATTTCCCAATATCAAGGCCTCTTGATCATTGCTATCTAAAATCCTTATTTCAAAATATTTACTTGGTAGAAATTCTTTTTGGCCTATATAAGAGGTCCGTGGTGAAACTCGATATATTTCAGCCTTAGCCCACGTACGTTTGAACTCCGTTTTCATTCTTGTATGAGGGTCGTATATCCCGGGTTCTTGGAAAGAAAACATGGAGAACTGATCTCCATCTTTGAGCTCCGCTTGTTGCTTAATTTCGATAATCGATGAATTACGTTCTATATTGAAAAATTTCCGCTGTACTTTTCGTCGACTATCCTGATTAGAATATGCGCCTAGATCTTTTTCATCATTGTAATTAAGGGAGAACGAGCCGAGACTTTCATCTTCCTTTCTTAGACGTTCAAGATCGATGGTGACATCCTTAAAATGTATGGGATCATTGAAGTCAATTGGAATATTGTCTTGACTAATTCCAGTCTGATTAGCGATGATTTCAAAGTAAAAATCTCTGTCTACTTCAAACCAAGAATGGTACATTTCTCCAACTGCGTCAGTGGCGCTAAATTCCCAAAGTCCAGGTCTTAAGCAATTGTTAATCACACTCAATCTTTTAGGTATTACACCTGGATTCGGTTGATACTTATTATTTTCATAAATGTATTCCCCTTGGTCGTTAAATAGCTTGTCAGTATATTCGACTTGAGCGTAGAGATTATTTGATTTCTGAACAGGAATACCAATTCCGTTTCGCGAATATTCTGCTAATATTAAATTGGCAATATCAAATTTATCTTGCTTGACATCTTGATAGGGTAGTTGGGGGCAAATATATTGGATGTCAATATTCTTTATCTCCAAAAATTCTTCCTTCTCAATATTTTCTAAAGTAAAGTTTAATTTTTTTTCATTCATACGATGATCCAACTTTACGCTTTCTAAATCCCTAAGATTAGATGCATATCTATTCAAAGACTGAGTAGAGGAATTTATAACCTTATTTTCAGAAACTTTAATTTCTTGATCCAATGCAACTTTAGAAGTAAAGCTTTCACTTTTACTAGAATAACTCTTTTGACATGCGTTGAAAATCAAAGCAGAGATAAGTATACCGCACAGCAATGTTGCTGCAAATTTCATATTGTAATTCATAATTATAGGAATGTTGTCGGTAGTATTCTAATATAACCAATAATGACTGAATAAAAAATTATCTAAGTCAGATATTAAACGGTAGGTATAGAGAGATGCATCTTGGGTAAACTTGAGAAATGTCAGGTATTAGGCATTATTCCAAAATCGTACCATTTTCAGTGTATTAACGATGCTTTTTAGTGGATAAACAGCAAAACCAAAATACCAATCTGCTTCATCAAAAGTGTGTATGCTTGTTAATGGACAATTCTTTATTATTTGGAATACTTTTAGTGACTTATGACTTTGGGTAACGTTGCAACGGAATAATTTACGGCATCCGACCCAAAATCATTAAAACAAAATAATATGGGACTCGGATTATTGTCATGTTATACACTTCATTATAAGGAGATCACTGAAGAGTGCTCTGAAAAGGAACTTGATTACCTAAGGTCAAGAGTATCCGTCATTGATGGCCGTATACTCTGTTATAAAGAGGTACCTAAAATGTCTACCTTTTCTTGCAATTTTGTTTTTGATTTAATGGAAAAATATGCTTCAGGCATAGACGGAGAATTTGCGGTGTTGGTTGATTTGACAGAAGGCTCAAGACCAAGTAAAGAGGTCAGGAAAGTTTTGATTCCAAGATTCAATAAACTATTTAGTCAATCTATGGTCTGTTGTTTTTGTGTGGATAAAAACATTTTGGTAAAAACAGCCCTAAAGTTTCTTTTAAATGTAGTCGTCAAGCATGATTATAGAATAGCAACCACCAAAGACGAGGCTTTAAAAATAATCCATGAGAAAATTAGCGAATAATAGAAAGCATGAAGATGCATTTCTACAGAAGGTATTTAATTACTTTTTAGATATCTCTAATGGAGAATGCAACATCACAGATGAAGTTATACTTTCTGCTGAATCTGAAATGCAGAGTCAAGTGTTATATGGTTTATTGTACTTACATGAGGATATTTCAGATTCAAAGGCTGAGTTACAAGCGAAAATGAAAGAGGAGTATGAGCTCAAGCTTTTAAAAGCTAAAAATCAAGAGCTTGAACAATTTGCATATAAGGCTTCTCATGACTTAAAGGAGCCTGTCCGTACCATCCAATCATTTACTCACTTAATTAAAAGCAAATATTTTGATGGCATAAATCCAAAAGCCTTACAATATCTTGATTACATTGATCAGTCTGCTCGGCAAATGACTGAGTTGATAACGTATCTTTTAGACTTTGCGAAATTTGGGAATGAAGGTAAAATGGAAATTGTCGACCTTCAGCAAGTGGTTCAGATGCTCTATTTCGATCTACAATCGCAATTAGAAACTACGGGAGGGCAGCTGATCATAGGAGACCTTTCAAATGTAGTTGGGGATAAAATTTTACTTAAATTACTTTTCCAAAATCTTGTTAGTAATTCATTAAAATATGTTGCAAAAGATGTTCAACCAATTGTCAAAATATCAAGTAAACTCAACGATAACAGTTTATTAGAGATATGTATTGAAGATAATGGAATTGGAATGTGTACTGAAGATCTTGAAAGTGTTTTTGATATATTTAAGAGAGTAAAGACAGAGGAAAATTACGAAGGTACTGGAATAGGTTTGGCTCATTGTAAGAAGATTACAGACTTGCATCATGGCAGAATTTGGGCTGAATCCGAACTAGGGAAAGGGACTAAGTTCTATATCACGATGAAGCCTGTATTAGAAGAAACGTTAGAGTTGGTTTCTACGTAAATTGATTTACCATGAACTTCCTCCACCTCCGCCAAAGCCTCCACCTACAGATCCTCCGCTTCCGCCAAAGGAACTAGAACTAGAATCTGCACGCGGAGAAGCTGACAAATTTTTATGAAAAACTTTCATGTTAAAGTCTCTTGAGAAATCAGAATAAGCTGCTGGTGACCCATCTAGGTAATAAAACCATGTAGGTGCGGTTAAGGCAATATCTTTAAATGAAATTAGCCACTTTTTATCTAGTCCTAATGCAACAGCGTAAGGAAATATCTTTTCAAAATATCCTGGATCTTTATCATTGATCCTCATCAACTCTGCTGGATCTGGATTTTTAATGGTATCCCTAAATGCCTCCAATTTAAGATAGATATTCTGTCCATTTAAAGATCTTTTAGCCGGTAAAAATCGGACAACGATTAGAACAATGCAAAGGGCAAAGAAGCACATACCTAAAGAAACAGATTTAAGAAATATTATGGAACTAATGCCAAGGGCTAAGGCAAGGATTACATATAACCACATTGTATTAGAATGAAAACGTTTTAAAGAGTCTGTATCATAAAAGTCCTCCGTTAATACTTCTTGTTTAAGTTTTGTTTTTGCTTTGGCAAATTCTTTATAGAATACATGCTTTAAATCATCAATAAAGACAACGTTACCAAATGAAAATAATTCATTAAAAAAGTAGTGCTCATAGTCACTGGACTCGTCCGGTAGTTCTCCAATTTTTTCGAGATAAATTTCCGAATTCAATCGTCCGTTTCTATTCGATTTTATCATTAGAATAGATTGATTTGCCCAATAGGGTATCAGAGATATGAGATCGCGGTTATTTACAGTTGAGTCAATGTAAGTTCCAACTTCCGCTGGTTTAAAATCATGTGGTGGATAATATATTTTATCATTTATGTACTCCCCTTTGTTTCGTCCATATTTAAGATAGGATCCTACCAAGGCAAAGATTAAACCAAGTGGAAAGAAAAACCCATATTCTCTGAGGGTCGAAAATTGAGTTTTATCTAAAGAGTTTTCACGATTAGAATCAAATGCTTTAGAGGAAAGATTGAAAGCATCTTTTGGGAACCTTACACCCAAGGTTAAACCTTTTCCTTTTCCAAGGGTGACCAATGACTCACCTTTTAATTGAGTGCCTAGATATTCAATAGTTGCGTAATCAGTCTTTGATGACGTTTCACCTGATAGGATGTAATAGTCTTCTGGTCTAAGCTTAATTTCCTCAGGGATTTTTACTATAAAATTTGCCGAAAGGATATCTACCTCCCATTCTCCACCTATCAATGTCCAATATATTTCAAAGTGGTCATCGAAATTTAAGATGGCATTAGACGCTGTATAAGTTATTTCATATTCTTGAGCACCTCTTAGGTATGTATTTTTGTCTCCAATTTTAATTTCAAAATTATTACTTCGTTTAGTGGTTGAAAAGGGGTGGTTTACCCTAATATCATCAAGATGCATCTCTTGTTTATGGCCTTTTAATTTGCCCACGAGCGGAATCTTACGGATAATTCCCCTGCTTTCTTTTTTAAAATTTACATTTATCTGCTCAGAAACTTTCAATTCACCTATCTCAAGTACTTCTATTTCGACCATATATTCGGAAATTGTGAAGTCATTTTGACCAAAAGAGTACTGGAAAACCAGTAATAATGCGAGAACGAGGGTATTTGAATTCATGTTAATAAATTAAAGAACATATTTGAGTTTTCCAGTAATAATATATAAATTTGCGCCTCGCTAAGATAAAGGCTAGCGATTAGATAAATAAAGATATATATGATTATAATTAATGTAAAGGATGAAGAGTCAATTGACAGAGCTCTAAAAAGATACAAAAGAAAGCACAGAAATGTGGGTATTATGAAAGAATTGCGACGTAGAAAGCAATTTACCAAGCCTTCTGTTGAACGAAGAAATGAAATAATCAATGCAGAATATAGATTAAGAAAATTTGGAGCTGAATAAGCTCCTTTCTTAATTATATCCCATTCAGATGCTGTATGAAAATCATATAACCTCAAAGCATCTTTTCTCCTACTATCATTTAATATTTACTACTTTTTCAAGACGGCATAATGCTACTTTGATGTGTAAATATTATTACTTTTACCGGAAGAATTATGTCAGATTACCATCCAGAACCGTATTGGTCAGCAGTAGCTGATAGAATAAAATCAAGAGGTGACCATAATGTCATTGCCGGAGATGATGAACCTTTTTATAGGTACAAGAGAAATCGGTTTCTAAGTATGCTTCTCAGTGTAGATTTCAAAGATAAATCAGTTTTGGAAATAGGTCATGGGCCAGGTGGGAACCTCCTAGAAATTATGAAGAAAGCGCCATCAAGACTTGCGGGTGCTGATATTTCGGATGCCATGATTGCTCTTGCCAAAGAGAACACACAGAATAGAGTAGAATTGTTTAAAACAGATGGCACCAAGCTTCCTTTTAAAGATGGTGCATTTGATTTAGTTTTCAGCGCTACGGTTCTGCAACATAATAGTGATGATAAAATGATGCGCGCACTATTGGCTGAGATGTGTCGAGTTTCCTCAAATGAAGTTTATCTATTTGAGAAGGTAGATTCTAAAATTGTGGGCGATGATTTATGTTTTGCAAGGCCGGTGGAGTATTACCATGGTTTGGTAAAAGAAGAAGGATTTGAACTTAACGAGGTAAGTCACATTAATATCAGATCAAGTTACTATGTCTGTGGTGCATCAAGGAAACTTCTAAATAAACCAAGTCGGACAGAAGGAGAGCCTCTGAGTTCCTTATCTATTTGGGTTCAGAAAATTACCCTACCGATTACTAAAATACTTGATCGCATTTTCACTTCAAAAAAAGATGTTGCTAAAATGCGATTCATTCGCAAGAGTTAGTACCACATTTGCTTTAAGCGTGATCTAGCCAACTCTTAAAGTATTTCCCATCATCTATCGCCAATGCCGCTTCCGTTAACTGTAAAGGTTTAAAAGTATCAATCATAACAGCCAGCTCTTCCGTTTCTGTCTGTCCAATGGATCGCTCGTAGGCCCCAGGGTGAGGTCCATGAGGAATGCCTCCCGGATGTAAGGTCATATACCCAGGGCCAATATTATTTCTACTCATAAAGTCACCATCGACATAGTATAATAATTCATCAGAATCGATGTTGGAATGATTATAGGGCGCTGGAATACTTAAGGGGTGATAATCATATAACCTTGGGCAGAAGGAACAAATTACAAAGGCTGAAGTCTCAAAGGTCTGATGGACTGGTGGTGGTTGATGCACTCTTCCAGTAATGGGCTCAAAATTATGAATGGAAAATCCGTAGGGAAAATTAAATCCATCCCAGCCGACAACATCAAAAGGATGAGATTTATAAATGAGTTGATGTAAATGCGATTGTTTTTTAATTTTCATTAAAAATTCTCCAGTCTCATCATGTGTTTCGAGTTCCGAAGGTTTGATATAATCCCTTTCGCAATATGGTGAGTGTTCAAGCAATTGACCAAACCAATTTCTATACCTTTTAGGACTGTAAATTGGGTGGAAAGATTCGGCATATAATATTCTATTATCTTCCGTATCAAATTCTATTTGATAAATTACTCCTCTAGGAATAATTAAATAATCACCATATTCGAATTTGATATTACCCATTAAGGTTTTTAATTTTCCAGTGCCTTTATGGATAAACAACATTTCATCTGCATCTGCATTTTTATAGAAATAGTCAGTCATTGACTTTCTAGGTGCAGCTACTCCAATCTGAATGTCATTATTAACGAGCATGGTTTTTCTGCTATCTAAAAAGTCATCTTCTGGAGCAACATCAAATCCAACCAGCTTCCTTGCCTTAATATTTCTATCCACTACAACCTTAGGTGTGAGATCTATTGATTCCTTAATTTCAGAAACCATGGTCGGTCTATGTACGTGGTATAATAAGGATGACATTCCTTCAAATCCGATGGTTCCAAATAGTTGTTCATAATATAGATTGCCATCGGGCTTTCTAAATTGAGTATGTCGCTTCTGAGGTAGTGAACCGAGTGTGTGATAGATAGGCATATAAATATTTTATCAACGTTTGTTGATAAAATTATTAATTTTTATTGATATTTGAAATCAATGCACATAATTTTATGACAAAGAAGGAGAAATTGCTCAATCAATCCTTAAAATTGATTCATCAAAAAGGTTTTAAGGCAACAACAATAAGGGACATTGCTGAAAGTATGAATTGTGATGTTGCTAATATTTATAATTTCATTGACTCCAAACAAGGTCTTTTGGAATCACATCTGTTTTCAATTAATGAAGAATTCCATTTAAGATTCGATGAGATTATAAAATCTAGCTTTAGACCACTTGATAAAATAAAAAGATTGGTTGTCATTTATATCGACTTGACCATTTCAAAACCATATCAAGCAAGTCTTTTGGTTAATGAATGGAGACATCTAAAAGAACCTAAGCTGAGTCAATTTATTAAGGAAAGAGAAAAATTTGAATTAAAGGTTAAGAAATTAATCAAGCAAGGAATAAAGGATGGTAGTTTTCGAGAAATTGATGTAAATATTGCAACCTATACCTTATTGTCATCTGTCAGATGGTTGTTTGACAAAGTAGCTAAAGGAGACATAAAGGTTAATCGGGTAGAAGTTGAAAAACAACTCTTAGACTTTGTACTTTGTGGATTGACCGTTTAAAAAGATAAAATATTGACAATGAATAAACATGTTAAAAATGTGTCTGCAGCATTGGAAGGGTTGGAAAGTGGGATGACGATTATGCTCGGAGGTTTTGGTTTATGTGGGATTCCTGAGAACTGCATAAATAAAATGGTGGACTTGGGAGTTACAAACCTTACTTGTATTTCCAATAATGCTGGGGTCGATGATTTTGGATTAGGTTTGCTTTTGCAAAAGCATCAGATCAAGAAAATGATATCTTCTTATGTTGGTGAGAATGATGAATTTGAGAGACAGATGTTGAGTGGAGAATTGGAAGTTGATTTGATTCCGCAAGGATCTTTAGCGGCGAGATGTTACATGGGTGGGGCAGGAGTCCCAGCATTCTTTACACCAGCTGGATATGGGACAGAAGTCGGTGAGGGTAAGGAGGTAAGGTATTTTAATGGTAAGCCACATTTGCTCGAAAGTGCTCTTACTGCTGACTTTGCCATTGTTAAAGCTTGGAAAGGAGATCGATTTGGTAATTTGGTGTATAAGGGTACGGCAAGGAATTTTAACCCAGCGATGGCAATGGCCGGAAAGATTACGATTGCAGAGGTAGAGGAATTGGTCGAACCCGGTGAATTAGATCCTAATTTTATTCATACTCCTGGTGTATTTGTTCAGCGTATTTTTAAAGGTGAGAAATATGAAAAAAGAATTGAACAAAGAACTGTGAGAACAAAATCAGAAAGTTAATTATGCTAGATAAAACTGGAATTGCAAAACGAATTGCACAAGAGCTAAGAGATGGATGGTATGTTAATTTAGGAATAGGTATTCCAACCTTAGTTGCGAATTATATCCCCGAGGATATCAATGTTGTATTTCAATCAGAGAATGGCATTTTAGGTATGGGGCCATTCCCATATGAGGGAGCGGAAGATGCTGATTTAATTAATGCAGGGAAGCAAACAATCACTGCTATGCCTGGGGCAAGTATTTTTGATTCTGCGACTAGTTTTGCAATGATCAGAGGACAGCACATCCAATTAACGGTACTAGGTGCGATGGAAGTTTCTGATGACGGAGATATAGCCAATTGGAAAATTCCTGGTCGTATGGTTAAAGGGATGGGAGGGGCTATGGACTTAGTAGCCTCTGCTGACAATATCATTGTTGCCATGATGCATACCAACAAAAAGGGACATTCAAAATTATTAAAACAATGTTCGTTGCCACTGACTGGTGTTGCTTGTGTGAGAAGAGTGGTTACCAATATGGCCGTGATAGATGTTGTTGATGGGGGTTTTAAATTAATAGAGCGAGCTCCTGGCGTAAGCGTTGAAGACATTCAAAATGCGACCGAAGGTCGTCTTATTGTGGAAGGAGAAATCCCAGAAATGAAAATTTAATACCAAGGGATACTAAATCAACTTTTACGACAGTTCAATATAACAACAAACGAATTGCCTATAAAGAATCATTACACTTGTTCACTTAAATCTGGATTATGAAACATTGTATGATTCTCGTTCTGTCTACTGCTCTATTCTCTTGTTCCTCTGATGAATTTAATAATTATAATAATACAGATAGTGAACTGTGGGACTACTACAGTGAATTTGAAGTTGAGGCACAAAAGAGAGGAGTTACGATTGATTTAAATTCACTTGACCTAGAAAGTAGTATTTCTGAAATTAGCGAAAATGGTGTAGCTGGGACCTGTCAATATCATTCTGAAAATCCCAATCGCATAAGAATTGATAAAACATTTTGGAATGGTGCATCAGAACTTCTTAGAGAAATGGTTGTTTTTCACGAACTTGGTCACTGTGTTTTATATAGAGGGCATTTTGAGAATTTCAACGAGGATGGTATTTGTTTAAGTATTATGAATAGTGGCCTTGCAGATTGTAGAGTACATTATAGCGAAAGTAATAGAGATTTATATCTTGATGAATTGTTTTTGGCCGAATGACCTGGAAAAATATACTAGCCGCAAGTTTAAAAAAAAAATAGACGATGAAAATATTGATCATTGGCGGAGGAAACATGGGAAGGACTTATGCTAAAAGTTTCCTTAATGCACATATTGTCACGCCAGAAGATTTATTTATTCTAGAAAAGTCTGAAGACAAGGCAGAAGAATTGAGTAAACTTAATGTGGGAAAGGTCTTTGGTTCTCCCGGACCATTTATAAAGGAAGCAGATTTAATTGTTTTGGCTGTAAAGCCACAAGATGTTTCCGTGCTTTTCAAAAGCTTAAAGCCCTACATCGATCAGCAACAGGTATTTCTTTCCATCATGGCTGGAGTGGATATCAAGACCATCGGAATGCATTTAGGAGCTGAAAAAGTCATTCGAGCCATGCCTAATCTTCCAGCACAAATCAGAAAAGGAATGACCGTTTTTACTTCTTCAGAAGCGGTAACTAGAATAGAGCTTGTAACAGTGCAGAATCTATTAAACGCCACCGGAAAAACCCTCTATGTTGAAAGTGAGAGATCAATAGATGCTGCCACAGCTGTATCTGGCTCAGGACCTGCCTATGTATTTTACTTTATGAAGGTAATGATAGATACAGCCATCGATATGGGTTTTAGTCGATCTGAGGCTGAATTATTGAGTATCCAAACCTTTGCAGGAGCGGTAGATTTATTCAATAAGTTTAATTTTTCTTGTGAAGAATGGATCGGTAAGGTAGCCTCTAGAGGTGGCACTACCGAAGCTGCCTTATCAACCTTTGATAAGACTTCCGTATCATCTGATATTAACGAAGGAATGTATGCAGCCTTCAACCGGGCAGTGGAATTAAGCAAAATTAATTGATCATCTTTTATGTTGTTAATGGATGAATTAAAGCATTTAAAATAAATTCGTTAAATAATATAGGGCCATAGATTAGATATTTTAAGAATTTCTGTAACTTAAATGGGTAGTCAAGAATGTTACTTGCTCAATACTTATAGTGCCTCAAATTCTTATTATATGCGAACATTAGTTTGTATCGTCATTACCTATGTGGGATTCTCATGTCCAGCATTTAGTCAAAGTCCTGATAAATTTATTTGGAAGGACTTTAAGATTAATAATTATCAAATTGAAATACCTTCCAATTGGGTTGTTCAATCCTCTAAGACCAATTCTACATTATTTCAAATTTTTGCCCCTCGGGAAACTTCCAATGATTTTTACCAAGAAAATTTGACCTTGGTCGTTCATGACGTCAGTCAACTATCGGTTGATTTAGATATGTATGCAGAGATGCTTTTACAAGAATATAAAAAGAGACTAAATGCAGTGTCTCTGATTCAAAATAAAAGAGTGAATTCTGGTGATTTAGATTTTCAATACCTTCGATACATAGGAAAAGATGGTCATACCCAAATACTTCTTGATCAATATGTCTGGCTTAATAAAGGAGAAGCCTTGATTCTTACCTTCTCTTCTGAAGCATCAAAGCATTATGCGTATAAATTTATAGGCAAAAAAATGCTTAATTCATTCTCATTTATTGCTGACTGAGTAGTGAGTTTAGATTAATTATACCCTAAGTTTCATTTTTTGATTATTTTGATTGATAATCAAAAATATAATGAAAACTTCAACCAAAGCTCAATTGTCTTTAATGATGTTCCTTGAATTTTTTATTTGGGGTGGATGGTTTGTAACAATGGGTACTTTTTTAGGCCAAAACTTACAAGCGACAGGAGGCCAAATTGGCGCAGCTTATTCAACCCAATCTTGGGGAGCAATTTTAGCTCCTTTTATTATTGGACTCATTGCGGACAGATATTTCAACGCGGAAAAAATATTAGGGGTGCTTCATCTTCTCGGTGCAGGACTTATGTATTTAATGTACAGTTCCGGAGATTTTGGATCATTTTATCCTTATTTATTAGGCTACATGATTCTATATATGCCGACTTTAGCTTTAGTAAACTCAGTTTCATTTAATCAGATGACAGACCCGGCGAAAGAATTTGCACACATCAGAGTATGGGGGACTGTTGGATGGATCATCGCAGGACTAGTAATTAGTTATGTATTTAGTTGGGATGCACAAGAGGCCATTAGTAATGGTATGCTTAAGAATACCTTTTTAATGGTGGCTGCAGCATCTCTTGTTTTAGGATTCATGAGTTTCACCTTGCCTAAAACACCACCTCAGGCCGATAAAGAAAATGTGTCCATTGGAGATTTATTGGGCTTGGAAGCATTGAGTCTTTTAAAGGATAGAAATTTCCTAGTCTTTTTTATTTCGTCCATACTCATTTGTATCCCATTGGCTTTTTATTATTCTCAGGCCAATCCTTTTTTAATAGAGGTCGGTATGGAGAATGCCACAGGTAAAATGACGATAGGGCAGATGTCGGAAGTTCTATTTATGCTTTTGTTACCCATATTTTTTAAGAAATTTGGAATCAAATGGACGCTAGTTATTGGAATGTTAGCGTGGGTTGTCAGATACCTATTATTTGCATATGGGGATGCAGGAGAGTTAGGATTTATGCTGATTTTAGGCATTGCCCTTCATGGTATTTGTTATGATTTCTTTTTTGTTTCAGGTCAAATTTATACGGATTCTAAAGCAGGGGAGAAAGTAAAAAATGCAGCACAGGGATTGATAACGCTTGCCACTTATGGGTTGGGAATGTTGGTTGGTTTCTTTGTGGCAGGTAAGATCACAGATGCAAATATAAATGCAGATGGCACACATGTATGGGAAGCGATCTGGACGATGCCAGCCATTTTTGCTGCAGTTGTATTGGTAATTTTCATTATTCTTTTTAAGAATGAAAAGATAGAATATAATAACTGATGAATGTGATTGTGCCTTGATATTGGGTCTTTGACCTTATTCAATACCTATTTATATTGATTGGTGTCAAAGCAATCGCCAAACCTCATGATTAAGTTCTCAGAACCCATTTTATTGGCTCGTACAGAGTCCAATAAGCTATTTATAGTAATATAGATAGGAGGGTCATATTTGATGCTTTCGCAAATGAAGAGCAGATTTTGGATGGAATAAAGTCATCATTGTAGAAAACGGCATGGACAACAATAGAAATTTTACCAATGATTGAATTGATTTGCTCCTAATGTTGCTCTTTTCTTTAGATCTTTAAAGGCTTATGAGCCACTAGAATTAGTGTGATTCTATGATAATTTTGATAAAAATTCATCTTAATCCATTGATAATGAGGTCTTAGTTGAATTGGTCTGTTTTTTGCATACTTTAAACTACCTAACGTAAAGCCACTTTGGTGCAAATATTTAGTGATTTTTCTTTTTCACTTTATTAATTAATAATATATATTTGCATCGTTTTAACGGCCCGTTCGTCTAGGGGTTAGGACGCCAGGTTTTCATCCTGGTAACAGGGGTTCGATTCCCCTACGGGCTACAAATAAATAAGGCACGGCCTCACTTTTTTTCGTCGGAAAGTGGGGCCATTTTTTTTGCTATCCAGAATCAAGTCTATTTTACCGATGAGGTCAAGTTACCTTTCTCTTAAACAGTTAATCAAAAGGTATAAAAAAGCACCTTGATTATATTGAACCAAGGTGCTTAAGAATTCTTATAAATCTATCTTACTATTCCTTTACAACTTTACCTAACCAATATATATTCCCTTCGGAATCTTCTGCTTGAATGAAGTATAATCCGGTCGTCAGATTTGATACGTCAAATGAGACTTTAGATTTTGATAAGGACATTTTTTGACCGTCCATGGATACTGCCCAGACTTTTTGCAAATCAATATTTGTTTCAATATTTAATAGCCCTTTGGTAGGATTAGGGAACATATTTGCCTCGAGCTTCTCTATTTCTTTAATGGCCACTGAGCCATCCATGCCATCACAATCTTCATCAATTCCATTACCATTTATTTCTTCAGCATCTGGATTAATGTTCGGATCAGTATCGTCACAATCTAAACTGTTTTCTGAAAGTTCTTCTGTAATTTCACATTCTTCAAAGATTGAATTAGGATCTCCAAAACCATCTCCATCAAGATCCGCATAATATGTTTCTAGAGTAAATCCTTCGTCTATAGCGCCATCACAGTTATTATCTATTCCATCGCAAACCTCTGTTACATTGGGGTTGATTTCGCTGTCATTATCATCACAATCTAGATTATTATCAACAAAACCTGTGATAGGCATACATGCCTCTATTGAATCATTCGGATCACCAAATCCATCATCATCAATATCAGCATAATAAGTCGATAAGGTAAATCCTTCATCGACCTGACCATCGCAATTATTGTCTATTCCATCACAGACTTCAGTAGCTGATGGATTTACCAATGGATTAAAATCGTCACAATCAACGCTTGAGTCAAAGCCATCTCCATCTAAATCCTGAACGCTTTCAGCTACACAACAAATGGTTGTGCTTGCGCCTGGGCATCCATCTGCCGAAAGTGGTGTTACTACAAAAGTTACTTTGTCCTCTGGAATAAGGCCATCAACTAAATAACTTTGATCATTCACAATTGTCACAAATTCACCTGAACTTAGCGTGACAAAAATCATGTATTCACTAACGCCCGCTTGAGGGTTTATTTCTATTACTACTGAATTTGGAGTAGAGGAAGAACAGGCAACATCAGGGGCCGAAGGAACAGTGAATCCTTCATCTACGACACCATTGCAATTATTGTCTATTCCGTCACAGGTTTCTATGGCATCAGGATTAACAGCTGCATCATTATCATCACAATCAACACCGCTATTAAAACCATCCCCATCATTATCCGTACTCTGCACCGCTTGGCAAATAATCGTATTCAGTGAATTGGGACAACCATTGCCGTAAATTGCTTCCACCGTAAGAGTCACTGACTGACCTGTTGTCAATCCAGTTGCTGTATATGAAAGATCTGTAGTTTCAGTGATAAAAGATCCATCGATATAAATGAAATATAAATTGACGAGTGGATTAGCATTCCAAGTAAAAGTAATTGCTGAATCAGTGCTCAATGCACATGAAAGCATTGGAGGTTCTTGCGAATCCAGACCTTCATCAATTAAACCATTACAGTTGTTGTCAAGATCATCACAAATTTCCATAGCTCCAGGATTAATGTTGGGATTATCATCATTACAATCTACCGTACTGTCAAATCCATCCCCATCATTATCAACGATCGGATCATTGCATAGTGATTGAGTTGAGCTAAAGTTATCTGGCACTGCTTCTCCGCAATTATTGTTGGACCAACAGCCAGTCATGCCATCTGAAAAAACCATGAAATTAATGTCATGATTAGAAAAACATGGAGTGGCGAGTTCCCCTGGATCCGTAGAATTTTTAGTAGTTATATCGAAACAGAAATTGACGTTTATCGTTGAGCCGCAACCAGCAGGTAATCCCCACATGGTATTGGGGTTTCCATCATTGTCACAGCCTAGTGCGGCTTGTGAGGTCCAAAACCAACCACCCGGTAACAAATCACCTAGTCCAATTCTAGGTAGATTAGGGTTCGTTGAGATGAATGGTTCTCCAGAACAATTGGTTGTGCGAGAAATGTTTGTTGTTCCTACAGCATTGTATTGAACTACATCATCTTCAAACCAAACTGTTCCTTGCTCTGTGACTGAACTGGGGTCAAAAGAAGTCATATCCCAGCCACCACCAAAGGAAGGAATAATTCCCTGAAGCCATTGACAGTTATTTCCTTGTCCAGCATTATCTACCATAAAATTGAGATCGTAACATACGGTTACTGTTTCTCCAGGACAGAAGGGTCCGAAAGAGGATTCAGATGGATTTTCTGAACGGATTATGCTTATGGCTCCCTGAGAGCAGGTGTTGTTATTCATCGTATCAATGCTGATACCGTAGCAAAAATTAGAAGGGTTTATGACCTCACAATTATTGCTTGTCGCTTGAAGACATAAAATATAGTTTCCAGGCTCATTGAATTGTAAGTCTAGTCCTCCTTCAGATATAAATTCTCCAGAACAATCAAACAATGGTGTATCAGGAATGTTAGCTATTGCGGTAATTCCATCTGTGCGATCTATATCCCAGCAGTGGGTAAAATTATCTCCGTTCATTCCTTCTGGATAAAAGCTAACGGTATCTCCGACCATATAATCGTGCTGACTGGACTCAATTCCATTGACTGAAGAGATTCCTACATTTGCAGGAGTTATTGAAGCTCCGATAGTCCCAGTTAATACTTGAACCGCATAAGTGCACACATCTCCTGCACAGCCATCAAAAACTATCTGGTAGCTGTTGCCAATGGTCAATCCTGATGCGGTCAAATCGAATACATCATCAAAGCATTCACCCATTCCATCGTCATAACAATCCGTAGCCGAGCATGGGTTTGTTATGGCTACTTGCATTCCAGCACCATTTTCACAAACTCCAGGGGTAATTCTAAAGGATATAGTCTCAGAACCTGCTACAAATCCTAAATAATTTGGGTTGTTAACTAAAAACCCGTCGCATAATCCTCCTATAGGTGAACCTCCATATGGGGGTAAACAGGATTCATAGTCAGTAAATTCTGCTTGATCGCAAATGAATGGACTATTTTCACAACTAGTACTTACTGAGAGAATCCCACAAGTTTCCGTATAGCAAATCAGTGATAGTTGACTAAAACTTAAAATCTCATCAACATTGGAAGTAACTCCTCTAACGTCTATGGATATGGAGTCATCGACTGATGAAATGAATCCTGTTGACCATGTGTCTTCCGTTTCATCGTTCAGATCATCACCGAGTGTATTTTGATAAATTACGCCGGCTCCTGAGACTTCAACATGAAGAAAATCCCAACATTCCAAGCAATCTCCTTGAGCTGGACTGTTGACATCTCCTGCGCAAGGATTGCCGGTTGCATTACATTCTTGAAATGTTTCAAGGTCATCAGAACCAGACCATAAAAGACCGTTGGTGCTTACGTCCATGCTAAAACAAATGGAATCACAACCTGTGGTCGATACTTGATAATTGTAAAATTCTACCTCAATGGCATCTTGAAAGCTACCGTTTTGATTACTTAGAAGGTTTATACCTGCACATTGAGCATTGGTTGAAAGAATTGCTGCAAATAGCAAGGCAAAAGTCAGTAAGTGCTTCATATTTATATATTGATCATTCTAATTTAAAACATTCAGTTTTGAATAGCTGTTTTACTCTTTAATATAAGTTTAAATGTCGCTTAACGTGACATTCGTTGCAAATTTCGAGAGAAATTAACGCTTTAGGTGCCTTCTAAATCCTTAAATTTGAGCTATGAAGTTTCAATTAATTGCTTTTATTGCCTTTCTCAGTTTTTGCTCTAGTGAAATGGAGGGTCAGGAGCTACCTAATGACTTTTATGAAACAGAGTTTGATTTTACCTTAGATCGTCCCATAGGGCTTAGATTTATGGATAACGGATCTGCGTTTATCTTTGGCAAAAAGGGCTATGTGTGGGTGATGGACAGCCTTGGAAATCTGCAAGTTGAACCAGTTTTAGATATTTCAGAGGAGGTGACAGATTGGGGAGATCATGGTCTTGTGAGTATGGCTCTAGATCCAGACTATCCTGAAGAGCCATATATTTACTTATACTATGTGGTAGATCGTCACCATTTGTTGCACTACGGAACTGCAGAATATGATGCGGAGGTGGATATCTATAATCAAGCTTCGATTGGTAGAGTGTCTAGATTTGAAATTGAGGAATCCAACGGTAATTTCAAGGGTCTAAAATCTTCTCAAAAAGTAATTTTCGGAAAAACTTGGAGTGAAGGTAATCCTATATTGATGAGCTCACATGGGGTGGGTTCGATCGTATTTGGCGGTGATGGCTCCCTGTTGCTGAGTGCAGGAGATGCAGGTTCATACACCCAAGTTGACCTAGGAGATGCAGATGATACTTATCAGGATCAAGCCATAGAAGATGGAATAATTACGAGTGATGAAAATATTGGATCCTTTAGATCTATGCTACGAAATAGTTTGGCTGGAAAGATTATTCGGATTGATCCAGAAACAGGACTTGGTTTACCTAATAATCCATTTTATAACGCAGATGATCCTAATGCCAAGATCTCAAAAGTTTGGTGTTATGGTTTTAGAAATCCCTACAAGTTCATTTATGTTGATGGGACATCAACACATACGGAGGAGGGTGATTTCCCTGGCAAATTTATTATCGGTGATGTGGGTTCTTCATGGTATGAGGAAATAAATGTTAGCGATAGGCCAGGGCAGTGGTTTGGATGGCCTAAATTTGAAGGTATTGATGGTAACTGGCAATTTGATGCGGCGCGTGTAAAAAACCCAGAGGCAGTAAATCCTAGATTTGAGGATGGATGTGGTGAGGAAAGATATTACTTCAGCGATTTACTATTTGCCGAAAATGAAAGCGATTCTTACATATTTAATCTTCCTTGCGATGGGATTACTCCAATGCCTGAAGGCTACCCACGATTTGTCCATAGGCGACCAGCATTAAGTTATAGTAATGACGAGTGGAATCCACCAGCAAAAACTAAAGTTCCATCCTACGATAATGAAGGTAATGGAATTCAATATAGTACCATAGATCCTGAAGCGAGTATTGAGGGTGAATTAATTGAGGGTGGTTCTGCGATGCCAGGTGACTTTTGTAATAACCAGTATTTCCCTGAAGAATATCAAGGTAAACTTTTCACGATTGACTATCATGGATGGATTAACATTTTGGGCTTTGATGAGAATTATAAAATAAACGAAGTTAGAAGATTTACACGACTCAATGATAAGGGAATAACCGATCTTCAATTTAATCCAGTGACCGGTCAATTATGCTATGTAGATTTTGCTGCAGGAAAATTGCGTACCGTAAATTACGGCGGTATAAGACCTCCGTTAGCTGTGATCCGTGCTGACAAGAGTTTTGGTGCTAGTCCATTAACGGTAAACTTTGATGGGGTAGGGTCCAAAATTTATGATGGATCTAATGCTAGCTATTTTTGGGATTTTGGTGATGGGATGACAAGTGAGGATGTAAGTCCAGATCATCTCTTTCAAGCCAATGATGGAGAAATAAAAACTTTTCAAATTAGTCTGATGGTTACAGACAGCACTGGTAGTACGGATGAATCAACTTTTACAATTTCATTAAACAATACACCACCAGTTGTTGATATTACTTCCTTATCAGATGGAGATCATTATAGTGTTTCAGCAACTAACATATATCCGCTCAAGGCAAATGTAACTGACCTAGAACAAAATGGAGATGACCTCGAATACCGATGGCAAGTCATCCTACATCATGATGAGCATATTCATCCTGGACCCGTCAACGAGCAATTAGAATCTCTAGCATTTATTGAACCGGCAGGCTGTGGTCAAGAAACTTTTTTCTATTCAATTATCCTAGAAGTTGAAGATATTGCGGGACTCATAGGTAGAGATAGCATCAGTATATTCCCTTTTTGCGGAAATGATTTTTCAGACATACTTAACTTAGAAGCAAATTACTCTGATAATGGAATATTGTTAACCTGGGATGATCAAATTGAAGATGAGGTTGATTATTACATCATTGAGCATACAGAGGATTTTAATTTTGTTGAGATTGGTAGGGTTTATTCTGAAGCAATAGGGCAGTATAAATATTTGCATGAAAATGCAATGAATGGGAAGCATTTTTATAGAGTGAGGGCTGTTAATAAAAATGGAGTTCCAGACTATTCAAATGTTGCTAATATTAACTATGTAGAAAGCTTTAGTTATACTGTTGCACCCAATCCAGTGCAAGGATACCTGCTTGTAAAGGTACAGCATCAAAATATCCAAAATGTTCAATTTGATCTATTTACCATTGCTGGCCAAAAAGTAAAGAGTTACAAAAAATCACCCTCTGATTCAGAATTGATTCAAACCTTAGAGTTTGACATTGAAGTCACAGATTTACCTTCAGCGGCGTACATGTTTCGATTAAAAGTAAATGAAGAAAATACCTCTGGAAGAATCTTGAAACTATAGTTAATGAGTGTTGATAAGAATAGGCAAATTAAGACCTGTAGTGAATATGTAACATCTTACGATAAGGGAAGGAAATTAGCGAAGGTTCTCCTGTTGAAAGAAGAATTCGATAAAAAAGGAAATCTTATTGTAAGTGAACAATATAACGAACAAGGATCATTGTTTGAGAAAGAGCAGATGAGTTATGATCATGGATTTCTAGTAAAGCTTGTTTCTACTGATTACAACAATATCTCTATCGAAACCAACTTTACATATAAAAATGAATTTTTAATTTCCGAAGTAGAACAGCTGTCGGAAAGTGAATTTCTTGAAACCACTTATACATATGATAATGATGGTGCATTGATAGGGACCTTGCAAAAAGATGAGGAAGGAAACATTTACACACGAGAAGTTATTAAGGGAGATAGCTCAAAAACAATCACTGAGATATATTCTGAGGAAGAGCTATATCAGACAGATATATATCACTATGATGAAAGAGGCAATGAAATAAAGAATATCAATATTAAGTACTCACCTTATAAAGAATTACCAGAAAAGAGGGAAAGTAAAATAGTAAATGAGAGTACTTATGATTCAAGTGATCTATTGATTTCCTATAAGATAACAGAGAATGGATTACTTGTTCATGAAATGAAAGTCACTTACGATTTAAAAGGAAATTTGATTCAAACAAGCATTTTTAACAGCGACAAAAAGTACTTGGAGATTCATAAGAATTTATACTCGAGCAAAGATCTTTTGGTTGAACGAAAGGTATTTTTCGACAAAGAACTGATGACCATATTTGTGTATAATTATGATTCATTTGATGAAATTCTAAGTTTTGAAAAACGAGAACAACTTGGATTAGGTGAAGAAACAGTTACATTACATTTATTTGAATATACTTATCATTGAAATTTATCGGAATTGACTGATAAAGCCTGGGATACCGTTTATTCCATCCTTGTCTAAACTTCTGATAAATGCACTGCCAATAATTGCTCCATTGGCCTTCTCTGCCGCTAGCTCAAATGAAGCTTTGTCATGAATGCCAAATCCAATCAGCCGCGGAGATTTCAAATCAAGTTTGTTGAGCTTTTCAAAATAAGTTTCTTGCCCATTGTCCATGTTAGTCACGTTGCCCGTAATGCTAGATTTAGACACTACGTACAAGAAAGCATCACTTAATTTATCTGCTTGTTGTATTCTTTCATTGCTAGTCTCAGGGGTTACCAGAAAAGTCATTCTTAGATCTCTATCCTTCGTTTTCTGCTTAAGCTTGGTTTCATAATAGTCCATCGGGATGTCTGGAATTATTAAACCATCGATTCCAGAATCAATACAATGTTTAAAGAATTTATCAACGCCATACTGCAATAATTGATTGAAGTATCCCATCAACATAATAGGGATATCGGTTTCCTTTCTGACCACATCAACTTGTTCAAATAAAAGATCTAAATGCATTCCATTTTCTAGTGCCATGGCAGAGGAATTCTGAATGGTCGTTCCGTCCGCTAGTGGGTCCGAATAGGGCATTCCTATTTCAATAAGATCCACCCCAGCTTGCTCCAAGCTTAGAATTATTTCACCTAAGCTATTTAAGGTCGGATGACCCGCAGTAAAATAGATGTTTAGAATATTTTTTTTCTTTTCTTTGAATAATTTCTCTAATCTATTCATCCTTAATTCTTCCTGGTTGATAATCCATATAGGTGTTTAAATCCTTATCGCCTCTTCCGGATAAGTTTACTACGACAACATCTTCTTCCTTCAATTTCATCTGGGGAAGAATTGCTAATGCATGAGCTGTTTCCAAGGCTGGGATAATTCCTTCCATTTTGGTGATATGAAAGGCTGCATCTATGGCCTCTTGATCCGTTGCCGCGTAAACTTCTGCTCGATCAGACTTTATTAAATGAGCATGCATAGGTCCAATACCTGGATAATCTAATCCTGCAGAGATAGAATGTGGCTCTATGATCTGTCCATACTTATCTTGCATTAATAGGGTCATGCTTCCATGAATCACTCCTTGCGATCCTAAGATCGATGTTGCCGCAGATCGTCCAGAATTTATACCTTCACCTGCCGCTTCAACAAGTATCAATTTCACCTCGTCTTCCTCCAAATAATGATAAAAGGCACCAGCGGCATTACTGCCACCGCCGACACAGGCAACGATATAATCTGGATTGGCTTTGCCGGTCTTTTCTTTGAGTTGCCATTTAATTTCTTCACTTATGACGGCTTGAAATTTAGCGACCATTTCTGGGTAGGGATGTGGTCCGACCACTGAACCTATAATATAATGCGTATCCTGTGGATTGTTTATCCAATCCCGAATCGCTTCATTGGTTGCATCTTTTAAAGTCCTACTACCAGATAAAGCTGGACGGACTTCAGCTCCAAGCATTTTCATGCGCTGGACATTGGGTGCTTGTCGGGCTATATCTACCTCACCCATGTATACAATGCATTCTAGGCCTTTCAGAGCACATACAGTTGCTGTAGCCACCCCATGCTGGCCAGCCCCAGTCTCAGCTATAATCCTTTTCTTTCCCAATCGCTGGGCGAGTAAAATTTGACCTATGGTGTTGTTGATTTTATGTGCTCCTGTATGGCATAAATCTTCTCGTTTGAAATAAACTTGTGCTCCAATTTCTTCAGAAAACCTTGAAGCCAAATAGAGTGGAGTAGGTCTACCAACGTAATCCTTTAACAGAGACTCAAATTCTGATGTAAAACTGGGTTCTGCAATAATCCTTTCGTAGTTTATTCGAAGATTTTCGACATTAGCATGTAGCATTTCAGGAATAAATGCTCCTCCAAATTCTCCATAATATCCATCCGGCGATGCTATATATTTTCCCTTGTTATTCATTACTTAATAGTCTGATAAATTCCTTAATAAGTGTAACATCCTTAAGCCCCGGCTCAATTTCGAATTTTGAATTTAAGTCGAGTCCATGTAAATTGGGATGTTTGATGTTTTGTATTTTATTGAGATCGTGCAATGAAATTCCACCCGCTAAGAAGAAGGGTGTATCTCCTTTGTAGTTCAGCAATAGTGCCCAATCAAATTGAACTCCACTACCTCCTCTTTGTTTTGATTTTGTATCAAATAAAAAGTACTCACAATTCTTATAGTCGTTAATTCGCTCAAAATCCCTATCTGTTGCAATAGAAAATACCTTGATTACTCTTACTTCCTTTTGAACTTCGTTCACATACTCGGGTGTTTCATCGCCATGCAGCTGAACGTAATCTAATCCATAGATTTTCACCATGTCTAAAAGATATTGAATTCTTGCATTCACAAATACACCTACCTTCGGAATTTTACTGAAAGTGCTTAACCGAAATGCTTGAGTGTGGTCGACAAAACGTTTGGACTTGCGATAAAAATTAAATCCTACGTAGTCGACGTTTGTCAAAGAAATTTCTTCAATATTTTCAGGTGCTCTTAATCCGCAGATCTTAATCTTCATTCCTTGTGGATTTTAAAAGTGATTGAATGGTATTTGTTGGATCGTTTTCCTTCATTAGGTATTCTCCGATGAGACAGCCCTTATATCCCGCTTCAATAGATTCCTTGAAAGCTGTAATAGAATGAATTCCACTTTCAGAAATTTTTAATTTGCCTTCAGGTAAATCTGGCAGAAGACGAATGGCATTTTTGTAGTCCACCTCAAAGCTTGTTAAATTTCTATTATTTACTCCCAAAATATCAATTTCAGCTGGCATATGATCAAGTTCTTGGAGCTTATGGATTTCAAATATAACCTCTAAGCCTATGGAGTGTGCTAAAGCCGTTAAGTCCTCCGCCTTTGATCTTTCTAAGCAATAGCCAATCAATAAGATTAAATCTGCGCCTGAAGCTTTGGCTTCATGGATTTGAAATTCATCAATAATGAAGTCTTTTCTGAGAATAGGCAGGGTAGTCAATGATCTTACTTTCTCTAAGTCCGTTAAGGCTCCACCAAAGTATTTTTTGTCCGTCAATACGGAAATGGCAGCTGCTCCTCCCAGATTATAGTCAGGGATAATTTGCCGAGGGTCTGCTTCAATATTTATATCTTTTACGGAAGGTGACTTTCGTTTGAATTCAGCGATAATGCTTGCTTGAGATTCCGCTAATTTTTTAGCTAAGGAATAGGTGTCACCATGATAAAATTTAGATTCCATGAGTTGATTGAGGGGCACCAATTTCTGGTTTTCTTCTACTTCTATTTTTTTATACGCTATAATTTCATCTAAAATATTCATGCCGCTTGACTTATTTCGATGATCTTAATAAAACCATCAAAAGCTTTTCCTGAATTTAGACTCTCCTCAGCTTCACTCCAGCAGGTCATAATATCCTTTTCTTGGTTAAAAGTTTGAATGGCTAAGGCTGCATTTGCAAGCACAACATTTTTGTGAGCAGTTGTACATTTATTTTTGAGTACTGAGATAAATATATCACAGGCCTCTTCAATGGTGTCGCCACCATGAATCTGATCTAGTTTCAATGCGTCTGTTTTGAAATAGTTGTAGTCCACATGCCTTATTCCAGAGCGACTAATAACTTGCGCCTTATCTGTAAGCGAGATTTCATCAAACCCTGAAAGGCCAAAAACAATATTAAAATTTATATCAGAATCTTGCAATAAATATTGATAGAGTCTCTGAAGATGTAGACTAAACACACCAGTCATTTGGTGATTGGGTTGTGCTGGGTTTACAAGAGGGCCTAGCATATTAAAAAAGGTTTTAATTCCTAGCTGTTTTCTAATCGGGCCAACAAATTTCATTGCGGGATGAAATAAAGGTGCATGTAAGAAGCATATGTTTGAGCTTTCTAATTGATGCTCAAGCGTCGATTTGTTATTGGAGAATTTATAACCAAGACTTTCCAAAACGTTGGAACTTCCGCATATGGAGGATACACCATAGTTTCCATGCTTCGTTACAAAATAACCTGCACCAGCGACCACAAGTGAGGTGAGTGTAGAGATGTTAAAGGTGTTTTTTCCATCACCCCCAGTGCCACATAAATCTATAGCATCAATATCTCCAAAGTCCAAAGGCACTCGTAATTCTAGCAATGCTTCTGTAAATCCTTTAAGTTCGTCAACTGAAATATTACGCATCAAAAATACGCTTATGAAAGCAGCCACCTGTGCTTCATTGTGTTTACCTTCTGAAATTTCAGTTAGGATTGATTTAGCCTGATCAGAGGAAAGACTGTTGTGGTTAAAGAGGTGATTTAATAAATCTTTCATAATTAGACCTTTAAGAAATTTTCAATGATATTATTCCCCAATGGAGTGAGAATAGATTCGGGGTGAAATTGAACGCCATAAATTGGTAGCTCAACATGTTGCACTCCCATAATTTGTCCAGCCTCATCTTGACATGTGATTTTTAAAGCATCAGGTAGAGTGTCTTTAGTCCCTACCCAAGAATGATATCTTCCTGCATCAAAGCTTGATTCTAGATCATTAAATAAAGCGCATGTTTTATCTGTTACAATAATTTTAGTGGAAACGCCATGATAGACCTTTTCAAGATTATGTATTTTTCCATCAAAGCTTTCGTAGATTGCCTGATGTCCTAAACACACACCGAGCATTTTTTTAGTTTTGGCATATGTCCGAATTATTTCTTTCAATAATCCAGCTTCATTTGGTATTCCGGGGCCGGGAGAAAATATTAAATATTCATATTCATCTACCTCTGATAACTCTAATTGGTCATTTCTTTTTACCGTAATATCTTGACCAGTTATGTCATAGATGGCATGAACCAAGTTGTAAGTAAATGAATCGTAATTATCTATCAATAGAATCTTTTTCATTTTATATTTCTGTTGCAATTTCCAATGCCTTATTCAAGGCAGCTAACTTGTGATTAACTTCATTTAATTCATTTTCTTCCACTGAATCTATGACTATTCCAGCTCCCGCTTGATAGTGTAGGATGTTATTTTGGCTTAGGAATGATCTTATCATAATTGCATGGTTTAGGTTACCATTAAAAAAGATAATCCCTAGTCCTCCACCATAGTATGAACGATGATGTTTTTCTAACTCATCAATGATCTGCAAAGCTTTAACCTTGGGTGCCCCTGATAGAGTTCCAGCCGGAAATGTGTCTGCGAAAATTTTATAAGGATGTGTGTTTTCTTTGACCTTAGCTGTTAAGATAGAAACCAAATGAATGACGTGACTGAAAAATTGAATGCTTTTGTATTCTTTTACTTTTACCTCTCGTAAACTCTTACTCAGGTCATTGCGGGCAAGATCTACTAGCATAACATGTTCAGAATTTTCCTTTGGATCTTCTTGAAGTTTCTTAGCCATCTCCATGTCCTCATCAAAATTACCTGTTCGTTTAAAAGTACCAGCAATGGGATGTATTTCCGCTTCCCCGTTATTGACAATCAATTGTGCTTCAGGCGAAGATCCAAAAATTTTAAAATCACCATAGTCGAAGAAATATAGATATGGACTTGGATTAATTGATCGCAGTGCTCTATAAACATTAAATTCGTCTCCTTTAAATTCCGTACTGTATCTGCGAGAAGGAACAATTTGAAAAACATTTCCTTTTTGACAATGTTTCTTGCATTTGGTGACCATGTCCATAAATTCTTTGTCCGTAATTTTGGATTGCTTTTCAGCCTTCGTTTGAAATTTGAATGCTTGATCATTTTTACCATCCAAAATTTGAATTAATGACTCCATGGTTGAGTATTCATCTGCGGGAATATTCTCAATGATGTGCAGTTTTTGATAATAGTGATCAAAGACCAAAAGGTAGCGGTAAAAATCGTATCTAATAACGGGAATTTCATCTCTTTCCTTGAGTTTATCAAATGCTACATCTTCAAAGTGTTCAATGGATTCGAAGCTAGAAAAACCAAAAAGCCCATTGAATTTCTCACCAATTTCATTTTGATCGAATTTTATGGATGACATAAATTCCTCTATCCATTTAGCAATGTTCAGTTTATTGATGTTGTGCTGAGAAACCGTATCAGCGGAATAGCTCATAGCACGATTTTCTTCAAGTATGACTCCTGCTAATGGCTCAAAGCAAATAAACGAAAGACTATTTTCTTTGCTAGAATAATTTGAACTTTCCAAGAGTAATACTTGATTGTATTGTTGACGGACTTTTAGAAACACACTCACGGGAGTGTGTAAGTCAGATATGATAGTCTTTGTTTGTGTATTTATTTTCATTGGTGTAAATGAAAAAGCGGCTTGTTAGGAATTCCAACAAGCCGCTTAATTATCTTAATATACAACGAGTTTAGCCCCTGATTTTAAAATCAAGTAAAGGCCACCAACCTGTTGTATTAAATTTGTTCATAATTCAAATATAGTTCAATTTTTAATGAGGGGCAAAGAAAATTTATTTAAACATTACACCTACACTATTCCTATTTATAACTAATTGATAGACAGTGTCTAACCGTTTCCTTTTTTCTTTTTAAATGGATCCCAGCCTTTAAGTTTATCCTTCAGCTTATCAATTTCTTCTTTACTCTGACCATTGAGAACATCATCCACTTTAGAGTTGATTTTACCAGCCAAAGTATCAGCAATTACTCCACCGACAGCTGAATCAATGACTGATCCCGCCTTTTCTTTAAGTTGTTCTTTCCCCTTATCGACCAGCTTGTCTTTCTCTTCATTGATTTTTTCCTTCGTTTTATCTATCTGTTTATCTGCTTGGGCAAGCACAGAATCTTTAGCAGCATCTGACTTTTTCTTTATTTCGTTTTTGATACTATCCTTTGCCGTTTCAAATACTTCTGTGGCTTTTTCTTTCGCCACTTCTTTCACCGTTTTACCTCCAGATCCTTTCGGCAGTATTTTTACCTTAGGACTGGTAAGATTACCCGTGAGATAAATGTCTACATAAATATAATCCCCAACGGATAAGTCTAATCCAGTTTTTGAGGCTTGACTTGTTAAATAATCCAGACCTTGTGAAGCCTTGGCACCAATGCTTGAATTTGTAAGTCTTGACTTTGGAATCACGCCCTTGAGTACATAATCAAGCTCCTGCTCCACACTATGTTTACCTCCTGCAGTGAACTTCATATCTTCAACATTAAAGTCAAAAGCCTTGACCTCAACAAAACCATTTTTTACTTCAAACCAATTTTTGGTATCTTCTATTTTAAAATTTTTAAGTGAGTTAATTCCTAAGGCATCTCCAATTTTTTCAATTGGTAGGAAACCATTTACCGTACCATTGAGGGTTTGGAGAAAGCCATCAGCAGTTAAAGATGCCCAGATAGGCATCATGTCGGGTTTCAGCTTGCCAGAAAAGGTTAATGTAGAATTGAATATACCATCAATGAATTTTCCAATAGGAGCTAAAATTTGAAAGCTTTCAATCGCAGCAAAACTCTTAGACCATTGCATTCCATCCAAATTATACTTCATATCAAACGCTGGCTCAACCGTCGGATCAGAAGTATCATAAAGTCCAGTCATATTTATTTTCCCATCTAGAAGGTTGCCCGTAATATCTTTGAAAAATGCAGCACCATCTTTCATTTCAATTTTACCTTTTAGGTTATTCATTTCAATATTATCGTAGATAATCTTTGTGAAGTTTCCAGTGATGTCAGTTTGTATGTCCGATGGTAAAATAAGAGCTTCTGTTGGTTCTGTAGAACTTGCAGAAGCTTCTGTGTAGCCAATCAATTTATAAACATCCACCACATTTCCAGACAGATTAATCTGACCGTCTAAGTCTTTCTGACCTACACCATATTCTAAAGCATCTATGAGTGTTCCATCGAAATTAATTTTCTGATCATTGATACTTGTGCTACTTGAGTTGAAAGCTATGGTGTTTTTCTTTAATGAACCTTTGGTGTTTAAATTCTCAATTTTATATACAGGATAATTTATTTTTTTAGCCTCGAGATCAAAAGTGAAATTTTTAAACATCTTGGAATAGTCTGTAAAATCTTCTGTTGTTTTCTGGCCTGATAGATCAGCATCACCACCTGTACTTTCCAAGTATGGTTCTAGATCTAATAACTCAGATCTCGCAACAAGTTTTCCTTCCAGATTTTCTCCCGAAAGAATATAATTTACTGGATTAATAACATCTAAATCAACGGTGAGATCAGATTTTCCCATACTTCCTTTCAGTTGTTTAACTCCTATGGCTTTAGGATTAAAGTTGACTTCGGTATTACTTATTTTTATGTCTTTATATTCCCCATAATCAAAAGCAACATTGTCAGCTGTCATATTGCCATCGAAGGTTACATTTCCAAGGTTCTGTGTTTCAAAGTCTGAAGCTTTTCCCTTGAGTTTTATGTCACCTTCGATGGTTCCTTGCTTCACTTGGTAGTTCTCGTCAGAGATTATTTTTGATATCGATTGTAAATCTAAGGCTCCTGAGGCGTCCAAATCAACCAACGGATCTGACATGACCTGCTCTATTTTAAGTCGTCCAGAAAATGGCTTACCCAGGGTCGTCAGAGAAAAATTAGGAAGATCAACCACGAGGTCATTCCAAGATCCTTCTTTGGCCTTTGCTGCTAAATTTAAATTTATGTCTGAAATTGGAGCAGGTAAATCACTACTTGATAATTTACCGTCCGCAATATTTACTTTTAAATCAAGACCGGGCAGTATATTTTTATCCGCGTTGAATTTACCTTTTACGGTTGAATTTATGGTTGCTTTTCCGCTCGAGGCAAATGAAGGCAAATCTTTGTAATAAGAAGAGGGTAATAGGGACAGTATGTTGGTTATTTCTTCTCCTTTTGAATCCAGACTTAAATCGACAATAATATCGTTATTTTGCATTTGAACAAATCCACCCATATCCAAAACTAGGTCATGAATTTTTATTTCATTTTTACCAAGGGTGTATTTGCTTTGGTTTAGATCAATTTCAAGATCAAGTGGGCCTTGAATTTTAGCTTCATTGAGATAAGTTGTACCGGCCGAATTAACGGTCAATGCTTTAATATCATTCTGAGTCTTAAGTACAAAATTACTAGCACTAAAGTCCCCTTTACCTGTTTGATTAAAGTCAACCATTTTCATTGATAGTTGACCAATTTCATCTACATAGCTTATGTCTCCATTAGTAATCTCATAGCTTTCAAGGTCAAGTGATACGTCACTACTAGAAGTAGCCTTGTCGCCTCCTGAATCTTTAATAATATCATAATTGGCCTTCCCTTTCTTGTCTACGATAACATTTATTTTGGGTTCGTCAAGTCCGATGTGTTTTATGGAAATTTGATCCTTAGACCAAAGCGACTTTAGGTTGGTTGCTACGCTGAATTCCCTCGCTGAAAATAGGTCGGTTCCTTCAAACTCATTAACACCTGCCAGTTTTATATTTTCTAAGCTTATAGACGCTTTTGGAAAAGCTCTAAATAGACTGATAGAGACATCGTCGAAACTAAGTTCTCCGTTGATTTGCTCATTAGCATATTTTTCGATTTCAGCAATAATCTCATCCTTGAACAAGAATGGTACTAAAAACATGGCTATGATAATTCCAATCAGAAGTAAGAATAAATATTTAAATACGCGTTTCATTTTAATGCTTTGTTAGAGAACGATTATACTGGAAAAAATGTGTTAATATTTACGATTTGTTACTGAGAAATAACAGATTTTTAAGAATTTATATTATCAAACATCTAGTATCTTATTGTAATAGGCTTTTTCAGTTATTCTAGACCAGGCTTTATTTCTATTCATAAATTTTTGATAGCTGTCATAAACCTTACCAGCCAAGGGGTCGGCACCAACCAATTCGGAAACCGCCTCTTTTGAATATTGTTTTAGACTTCTTAAAACTTCATCGGGAAATTCCTTCAATACAACGCCTTCCTCCTCTAAAAGTTTCTTGAGATAGAGGCCATTTTGGGCATCAAATTCTGCGAGCATCCAAGTTTGAACTTTATGGGTGGCAGCATGGACAATTTCACGAAGATCAGTCGGTAATTTTTGCCAAGCTTTGGTGTTTATTATAAACTCCAATTGTGTGCCTGGTTCGTGCCATCCAGGAGCATAATAATACTTTGCTGCTTTATGGAGTCCTAGTTTATAGTCATGGTAAGGACCGACCCACTCGGTAGCATCTATGACCCCTCTTTCTAGATTTGTAAAGATCTCTCCTGCTGCTACATTTACCGCAGCACCGCCAGCTTTCTCCAAAGCTTTACCTGCTAGGCCTGGGATTCTCATTTTGAGTCCTTTTAGGTCCTCCATTGAATTGATTTCTTTGTTGAACCAGCCTCCCATTTGCACGCCAGTGTTACCACCTATGAAAGGAATCAAATCAAAAGGGGCATATACTTCTTTCCATAGCTTCATCCCATCTTGGTCTCCACCTACAAGCCATGAAAGTACCTGCTGTGCATTCATTCCAAAAGGAATGGTAGCAAAGAAAACTGCAGCTGGCTCTTTACCTTGCCAATAATAGGAACAACCGGCTCCCATTTCCGTGACCCCCATAGAGACTGCATCAAAGGTTTCATAACCGGGCACTAGTTCTCCATTGCCATAAACCTTGATATTCAATCGGCCATTAGACATTTCAGAAATCCACTTCGCTATTAAATTTGCTGATTCGCCAAAAACTGGAAAGTTCTTTCCCCAGACTGTTGTCATTCTCCATTCAAAGGTCTTGTTGAAATTTATAGCAGGAACATCTATAGTTAATGCTGTATCAGAAGTACAAGAGTTGATGGACCCAGTAGCTCCGATTGCAGCTGTGCCTAAGATACCTTTTTTAATAAACTCTTTTCTTTTCATTTCCTTAATGTCTGAAGATGTTAATTAATTCGGGAAATATGATAATCAGGCTCAATAATATTACTTGAATTAGGATGTATGGAAGAATCCCTTTGTAGATCATTCTTGTCGTCACTTCTTTCGGGGCAACTCCTTTTAAATAGAAAAGAGAAAAACCAAAGGGAGGTGTAAGGAATGAGGTCTGAAGATTCAAAGCCATCAATATTCCTATCCAGAGCATGTCGATTTGATAAATGTCAAAGATGGGGGTTATGACAGGTACAAAGATGAAAATGATTTCTATAAAGTCTATAAAGAATCCTGCTATAAAAATGATGATCATTACTAAAGCTAAAAACATGTTCGGTGAAAGATTGGCAGTCGTAATTAAATCAATAAGATATTCGTCTCCACCAAGAATTCTAAAGACTAAAGTAAAGGTTGTTGCGCCTAGCAAAATGAAAAAAACCATGGAACATAGCATGGTCGTCTGGCGCATCACTTGTTTTAAAACATCCAAGCTAAATTTTTTTTGAAGGATGGTAAGCAAGGTTGCTCCCATAGCTCCAACTGCTGCGGCCTCGGTCGGGGAGGCTATCCCCATAAATATGGATCCGAGCACAGCAATTATCAACAGCAAAGGCAGTAGAAAGGCTTTGATTACCCGTCCAGCAAAGCCAGGACCCTTCATTGCCTCGATTTCTTCAGGGGGCATGGCTGGGGCCCAATCTGGTTTAATTTTACTCACTAAGATGATATAAAATATATAACTTAAGACTAGGCAAAAACTCGGAAGTATGGCTGCTTGAAATAAGGATCCTACATCAACCAATACTTTTCCGCGAGTACTACTGCTGATCTGTTCTGCAAGTAATATCAGAACAACTGAGGGTGGAATAATTTGGCCCAAGGTTCCTGATGAAGCAATAACCCCGGCTGCCAATTCTGGCTTATATCCTCTCTTGAGCATTGTGGGAAGACTGATTAAACCCATGGTTATGACTGTGGCACCAACGATCCCTGTGGATGCTGCTAAAAGTGCTCCTACGATGACTACTGATATCGCAAGACCACCTTTAAATTTTCCAAATAGGATAGCCATGGTTTCTAGTAGACTTTCTGCAAGTCCAGATTTCTCTAGCATAATTCCCATGAAGATGAATAATGGAACTGCCATTAACATCGTATTGGTAATGGTGCCCATGAAACGGAACGGTAGTATGTAGAAGTCTGAAATTCTTATGACCTCCGGAAAGAACAATGAAACTACCAGCGAAAAAATGATAGAAACACCTCCTAAAGTAAAGGCAACTGGGAAACCTCGGACAATGAGTATGAAAATTAAGAAGAATAATATGATGGCTAAGAATCCCATTAAGGTAGCTCCAATTTATATTTCCCCTGAATGATCAGATATGATTTGATGCTTAGAGATAAGGCTTGAATAAAAAGTAGAACAAACCCAATAACAACAATAGATTTTAAAAGATATACTGCTGGCAGGCCTCCCGGTTGTTGTGATACCTCGCCTATTCTCCAAGAAATAAGTGCATATTTATAGGTTCCAATGATGGCAATAATACACCAAGGAATGAGGAAGAATATACAACCCAATAAGTTAGTCCAAGCCTGCTTTCTTTCGCTCCAATTACTATAGAGGACATCCACACGTACATGCTTGTCATATTTTAAGGCATAGCCCGATGCCAAAAGAAAAGAGGCAGCAAAGAAGTAGATTTCTAATTCAACCATCCAAATGATTGACTTAGAGAATAAATATCGTAGAATAACCTCAATGCAGATTAAGATAACCATGAATAAGGTCGCCCAAGAGCACAATCGACCTGCATATTCATTAATGGCATCAAATACCTTCATTAATTTAAACACCAATACTAATTTTGCATCTAAGATATGGAAACGAGGGCCAAATTGAACTATGACTTTACCTCATTTAATTACTAACTTTGGTGTGTTATGGATAATCCGGTGATTTTAGAAATAAAGGACTTAAATACAAGCTTTCGGCAACCGGAAGGCCAAAATCTTGTGGTTCAAGATCTTAGTTTGACTCTTCGAAAAGGTGAAATTTTAGGAATCGTGGGTGAATCGGGATCTGGTAAATCCGTTACAGTACTATCAGTTCTTAAGCTATTGCCCAACAAATTAACGACCATAAAAGGCGAGATTAATTTCGATAATCAGAACCTAGTAGAATTAAATGAGGATGAAATTCGAAGGTTTCGCGGCAATAGAATATCTATGATCTTTCAGGAGCCGATGAGTTCCTTAAACCCAACCATGCGACTCGGACTTCAAGTCCAAGAAATGATTGAGATGCATACGCCGCTTAGAGGCGAACAAGCCAAACAAAAAGTATTAGAATTATTTAAAAAGGTAAAACTTTCAGATCCTGAAAGATTCTATAGAAGCTATTCTAACCAAGCTTCCGGAGGACAATTACAGAGGGTAATGATCGCGATGGCTATCAGTGCTAACCCTGAGATTTTAATTGCAGATGAACCGACGACAGCGTTAGATGTGACCGTTGCTAATGAAATATTGAATCTATTAAAATCAATCCAGAAAGAATTGAATACCGCAACTATATTCATATCCCATGATCTTCATCTTGTCAAAAATTTATGTGATCATGTGATGGTCATGAAAGATGGAAAAGTCATGGAGGCAGGTACTACCTCAGAAGTATTCAAAAATCCACAAAATCCTTATACCAAAGGCTTACTCAATTGTAGGCCGCAGGCCAACTTTCATCTTGATAGATTACCTACAGTTGAAGACTATTTAAAGGATGAAGTTTCAACTGATTTAAAAAAATCTGAAAGAGTCTTTAATGAGCTTATTCTAGAAGGAAAGAACTTAAAGAAATATTTTCCTTTAAAGAAAAATTGGTTAGGTAAATCGGTAACATTCACGAAAGCTGTTGATGATGTTAGTATACAAATACATAAAGGTGAAATACTTGGACTGGTAGGAGAGTCTGGTTGTGGTAAATCTACCTTAGGTAAAATTCTATCAAATCAATTGACCCCAGATTCTGGAACTGTGGATTATGAGGGTCATGATATATTAAATTTAAGAGGAGAGGATCTCAGGAAACATCGCACCAATATTCAAATGATATTTCAGAATCCTTTTGACTCTTTGAATCCTAGAATGAGAATAGGTCAGGCGATCCTAGAACCAATGCTTTGCCATAATTTGTATCCGAGACCAGAAGCAGAGATAAAGGTTCAAGAATTACTCTTGAAAACTGGATTATTACCAGAGCATTATAGTCGTTATCCACATGAGTTTTCTGGAGGACAACGGCAAAGAATATCTATTGCAAGGGCTTTATCAATTTCACCCAAAATCCTTATCTGTGATGAATCAATTGCGGCCTTAGATGTTTCAATTCAGGCTCAGATTATTAATTTACTTTTAGATTTGAGAGATGATTTAAATCTATCGATATTGTTTATTTCTCATGATCTTGCATCTGTTCGATTTATCTGTGATAATATCGCAGTGATGTATGATGGAAAGATCGTAGAACTTGGTCAAGCAAGTCAGGTCTATGAAGCTCCTGCTCATCCATACACGCAAAAATTACTTGAGTCAGTTAACTTTTAAATGGTCTAGAAGATAGTGATTCTTTATTCCGTAATCTTTCAATGTTTGTCGTAATTCTTTAAGAATTGTTTCATTCGGAGCGATAGGTTTCTGTGATTTTTTCTCAGCAATAATCAATAGGTTTTTTGGCGTATGACTGGTCGAGATAAATTCCATAACCTTCGTATTATAGCCAAAAGCCTCCAAAACTCCTGCGCGAATCACATCCGTAATTATTTCGCATTGCCGTTCTTGTAGTATCCCATATTTCATGACTTTGCTGTGCTCAGATTTGGAATTTAAACTTAGCCGCACTTGCTTATGACAGCAGGGAGAACATACAATCAGTTGAGCATTGGCATTGATACCTTTTAATATCGAGTCATCCGTCGCTGTATCACAGGCGTGAAGGGCAATTAATACATTTACATCTGTTGGCAGGAACGCTTCAATGCTACTTGTTACAAAGTTCAAATTTGAATAGTTGGCTTTTTGAGCAATGGTGTTATTGGCTTCAACAAGTTCTTTTCTTATTTCTACTCCTGTCATTGCCAAAGGTTTATCATAACTGATCTTCAAAAACGAATAGAGGGCGAAACTCAGATAAGCTTTACCGCAACCCATGTCAACAATGTTGAACGAATCGAGTTTATCAAAATAGCTTTTAATGATTTCTATGTATCTATTGATCTGTCTAAATTTCTTCTGCTTTTCTTTATATACGAGACCTTTGTTATTGGTGAACCCTAGTAAATTCCAGATGGATTCTTCTGATTGTAAAAACGTTTTCTTCGAGTGATCGTGTTTTAAATCAGCGGATGTTGTTTTAAGATCCGGTTTATGTTTCAATTTGATTTTACCATTTTTAAAAACGCTCAAGTGATATTCACCTTGGGTTGTTGTAAGCAAAGACTGACTAAAATTATTTTCTAGATCGTTCCTAATAAGGTCCATCGCCTCGTCCATCACTTGGTTTTTGGTAATGTCTTTCGTCAAATGCTTGTTTACAAAAGACAGGTGTAATTTTTCTTTTAGCAGTATTGGCTTGATGTGAATTTTCTTTAGTGTCGACTCCTTATTTATAGGGTTCATTATAAATATTTGCGTAAGCGATCCTGAAAGCGCAGAATCCTTAATCAGTTGTAAGTACTTTTCTAGTTGATTCATGCTTAGGCAAAAAAATATGATCCTATGAAATAAATTGCCAATCCAATAATGAAGCCTGCAATTACGTCAGACCAATAATGACGCTTGAGCATCACTCGTGAAGTACCAACCGCTAAGATCATAAAAATGATTACCCCTTGAATAAGGGGCGAACCTGATTGAAAGAAAATGGTTATGTAAGTCAGCATGATTCTAGAGGAATGTATGCTTGGAAAACTACCTGCATCAACTTTTACCATAGATCCTTGAAAGGTTTGGCCATCTGGTCTTGGTCTATGAAATGCTAATTTTATAAGTGAACAAAATATTTCATTAATGGCTAGTAAGAGTAGTAATTGATAGAAAGTTGAATTAAGTCCTAAGGTTATTAATGAAGTAAATATGATAACTATAGGATTGGCGAGTGCGGTAATGTCTCTTGCCCAATGTTGGACCTTACTTCTTAGAAATTGATTGTTTTCGCTCATTGAGCTTATACCAGATTATGAACCCTTTTTACAAGCCTCCAATTATTCTTGAAGAAGTCATATCCTGATTGTAAGGTCAGAAATACTGTGAGACTTAAACACACGTATAAAGCGATCCAATAGTAGTGTGAAAAGTATTCAGGAAAATGTTTATTAATCATGAAGAGGGTATAGGCTAGGCCTAGGGTAAACATCTGCATGAAGGTTTTTATCTTTCCGCTTTTAACCGCTGCAACCACAATATTTTTAGATAAAAATATGAACCTATAGGTTGTAATAATGACCTCTCTTAAAAAGATGGGGATTAGCCAAAGAAAAGAAAGGACATCTAAGTAAGCTAAAACAGAAAATACAACCAAAACCAAGGCTTTGTCAGCAATAGGGTCTAATAGCTTACCAATTTTACTCTCGGCATTGTATTTCCGGGCATACCAACCATCAAACCAATCCGTCAAGACCGCAAGAAAACATACAATTCCAACGCCTATTCTCACTTTTAGTGATGAATCAATAAGCATGAAAGGCGCAGTGAATGCGATTACAATTCTTATACTGGATAATATGTTAGGTACGGTAAATATTTTCATTATGTCGACATAAAGTTAAGTCATTTATTTATGATTAATGGTTTTTAACATTGGTTTGTTGGCGTTTTAGCTATTTTAACGAAGTATTAAAACACTCAAAGTCAAATACTTATTAATGGCGGAGCATAATGATTACATCTTAGGTACAGAATGGAAAGAATTAAACAGGCTGGGCATACAGCACCAAGTATGGGCTTCTGAGGCCAGAAAAGCATGGGAATTGGCTGAATTTGGAACTGGACAAACGATTTTAGACCTCGGGTCAGGGCCGGGATTCTGTTCAAGGGATCTTGGCTATATGGTGGGAGAGACTGGGAAGGTTATAGCTGTTGACAAATCTTCAGACTTCTTAAAATTCTTAGATGAAGTTACTAAGCTTCACAAATTGAAAATAGAGACCAGATGTACGGACTTTGAAACGATGGATTTAGGAGACCTTTCATTGGATGGTATATACAGTAGATGGGCTTTGGCATGGATTGCAAATCCGGGCGAGATCGTTGAAAAACTAGTAAGGAATCTTGTAAGTGGAGGTGCATTCGTTGCTCATGAATATTATCTCTGGGATACATTTATGATGGAACCACATTATCCAGAATTACAAAAAGGTATCAATTCAATTCTCAAGAGTCTTAAAGAGCAAGAAGGTGACATTAATATTGGCCGAAAATTACCAACCATCTTTTATGAAAATGGACTTGAAGTTATAAGCATCAGACCGATGGCCAAAATTATAACTCCAGACCAACTGGCATGGCAATGGCCAAAGACTTTTTTAGGAACCTATATGCCAAAGCTTGAAGAACTAGGTTATATGACAAAGGCTGAAATAAAACTGGCGCTCGATCAATTTTACGAGCTAGAGTATCAAGAGGATGCCACGATACAATGTCCTCAGATGGTCGAGGTCATTGGCATCAAACCTTAGTCACATCTTTATCTTTAATCCTTAAGGTAAATATGGCGGCGATGATAAGTAGACAGCCGGCTGTTAATACACCATACAATTTATTATTTCCAAAAATGTTACTCATAACCCAGCCAAAACCTAAAGCAGCTATAATTTCAGGGATCACTATAAACATATTGAAGAGCCCCATGAATATACCCATTTGTTTAGGAGGGATGTCATGAGCAATCATTGCATATGGCATAGAAACTATACTTGCCCAAGCAAATCCAACACCAGACATGGATAGAAAGAGCATCCATTTATCCTCAATTATTCCAACGGAAAGTAAACCAATGCCACCTAAGAATAAGGCCAATGCATGAACCTTGGCATTCCCTAATTTTTCAGCCAAGCCAGGCAGAATCTGTAAGGCAACTACAAAGGTGATAAGAGAGTAGAAACCAAAACATAAATTACCCCAGACAATGCCTTCACTATAGGCTGGGTCACCGGGACCTGATGCACCGAAAACAGTTTTAGTAATGGTAACAGTAAAGTAAAACCACATAAGGAATAAACCCATCCAAGTAAAGAATTGAACGGGCGCCAATTTCTTAAAAGAATCTGGCATATTATTAAAAGCTTTTTTAAGACCTTCAAAATATCCGTATTTTTCTTCATCACCTTCATGGAAATATTCTGGTGGATATTCTTTAGTCTTAAGAATGGTATAAAGTACCGCTAGGAAAAAAGCAATTCCGCCCACTAGAAAACTCATTTTCACATACTCGGGTATCGCCCCATTAATCGACTCATCCGAGTAGCCTAAGACATTCAAAAACAACCATGGAAGACCAGCAGATAGGACGGCACCAAGCCCAATAAAGAAACTTTGCATCGTGTAACCTCTAGAGTATTGCTCCTTAGGGAGGATGTCCGCTACATAAGCTCTGAATGGCTCCATACTTATGTTGATGGATGAATCTAAGATCCATAACATTCCAGCGGCCATCCAAACGGTTGAACTGTAAGGCATGAAAATAAGCATTATAGAAGCTAATATTGCACCAACAAAAAAGTAGGGTTTCCTTCGTCCAAATCTAGTAGACCAGGTATTATCAGAAAGGTATCCGACTATGGGTTGAACGATTAAACCAGTCAATGGCGCCGCTAGCCAAAGCATAGGGATTTGGTCTGGCTCAGCGCCTAAATATTCATAAATGGCACTCATGTTTCCCATCTGGAGACCCCATCCAAATTGGATTCCTAAAAATCCAAAACTAAGGTTCCAAATGCCCCAAAAATTCTGTTTAGATTTTTGTTTCATTAATTATGTTTGTAATCGGCAAACACCCGATAACCATATGGTTTGATCCTCAATGGTGCTCCTTGTTCCAATATAAGTTCTCGTCCCTGCATTACCTCTAACATTTTATCTATTTTAAAAGGAAAAGTTACCTCTTGCAGTTTATCGGAAAAATTGAGTACCACAATTGCTTGATCGTTGTCCTTTACTTTTTTAAATACAAGCACGTCATCATCTGATCGTATAATTTCTGGTTCGACCGCGTACCTATCCCCATGCCAAAGAGCTTTGTTTCTATGTTTCAATAAAATGAGTTTTCTATAGAAATCTGCCCTTTCGAATTTCTTAAATGGAATGACATCCTTTTCAAAAAACTCAAGTCTTTTTTTCAAAGGTTCTTCTTGTCCAGAATAAACAAGTGGAGCTCCATCAAAGGTGAAACTCAATACGGCCATTACGTTAACCAATTCTTTCATACGCTCAAACTCAGTCCCTGACCATGAGTTCTCATCGTGATTAGATGTAAAATGCATTAGGAACCCTTTCTTGAATTTTGATCTTTCATTTTTATACCAATTAGTGATCTCGGAAGCACCTTTTTTGCCTTGGGCGATTTCATTCATTAAGTGATGAAAACTCCATCCATAACTGGCATGAAATATTTCTTTATTGTTAAGCTCGGGCAATTCTGCCTCCGCTAGATGGAAAAGATTTTTATACCTAGCCATCCTGACTCTATATTCCACCCAAAAGTCTAGCGGAACACCATGTGCCACATCTTGCCTAAACCCATCAATTCCAACAGACTTAACCCAGAATTCCATATCATCTAACATGGCCTTTCGCATGTCAGGATTGTCATAATTTAAATCGGCAACATCTGTCCATCCCCAGCTCTCTCCAGTGGAAGGATCTATAGGATCGGTGATTTCTCCTTGATCGTTTTTAGTATAAAATTCTGGATGCTCTGTAATCCAGGGATGATCCCAGCCCGTATGATTAGGTACCCAATCAATGATCACTTTCATGTGATGTTCATGGGCCTTTTTAACTAATTTTTTAAAATCTTCTAAGGTTCCATGTTCTGGATTTACATCCTTATAATCAGCCACAGCATAATAGCTTCCTAGCGTTCCCTTACGCTTTGCTTTACTGATAGGGTAGATCGGCATAAACCAGAGTACATCCACATCCATTTCTACCAATCTAGGAATGTGATCCATGAATGCTTCAAAGGTGCCTTCGGGTGTATACTGTCTTAGATTTACCTCGTAGATCACAGAATTTTTTAACCAGGTAGGCATGAACCCCGCGTTCAGTTGAGGTGGAGGGGGAGGCATCTCTTTATTTTTTAGATTCAATTCTGGTAAATCTGAAGATACAGTCTGGCCAGTCTTATCACTTTTACATCCAAGAGTAAAAAATAGCAGTATAAATAGACTATAAATGTATTGTTGTGTTCTCATTTTCAAGCAGCTTTACGTTTTGATCTCTTAATGAGACCTCCATTGGCTCAGGAGACTCATTGAATAAATATATCTGATTTTGATTGATTTTTACGTGTAAAAGTTGGTTTCTAAATTTAATTCTGAAACGAATCTCCTCCCAGTGGTCGGGCAATAACGGATCAAAGTACAGTCGGTCGTTTTTAATACGCATACCGCCGAAGCCTCTGACAACGCTCATCCATGTTCCAGCCATGCTCGTAATGTGTAGTCCATCTTCTGTGTCGTTGTTATAATCGTCTATATCCAAGCGGGAGGTCCTTAGATACATTTCATACGCCTTTTCCTTCCTTCCAAGTAATGAGGCCAGTATGACATGAACACATGGAGATAAAGAAGATTCATGAACTGTTCTTGGTTCATAAAAATCAAAATTTCTTTCAATAACCTCTTTGTCAAAATGATTTTCAAAAAAGTAAATTCCCTGTAAAACATCCGCTTGTTTTATGAAAACCGAGCGCAGGATTCGATCCCATGACCACTTTTGATTTAGAGGCAGGTGCTTTGGATCTAAATCTTTTACAAGTATTTGTTCTTTGTCTAGGAAGTTATCTTGTTGTAAGAATATCCCTAATTCTTTGCTCTCTGGCAAATAGACGTGGTCGATTATTTTCCTCCATAAGTTAAGTTCATCTTCCTTAAAATTATTTCTTTTAAATATTACCTTTTTAATTTTCGAAAGACTTTCAATGGATTCCATACAGTATCGTAAACACCATCTTGCAATGTAATTGGTATACCAATTGTTGTTGACATTGTTTTCATATTCGTTGGGTCCGGTAACGCCCAACATTACATACATTTTTCTTGCCTCGGAGTAATTGAATCTTTGGCTCCAAAATCTGGCTATAGCAATGAGTACATCTATTCCGTAATCAGCCATATAGCTATGATCACCTGTATACTGTATATAATCAAATATGGCATAGACGATGGCTCCATTTCGATGAATTTCTTCGAAAGTTATTTCCCACTCATTGTGACATTCTTCACCATTGATGGTAACCATAGGATATAAAGCTGCTCCATTCTCAAAGCCTAACTTCTCAGCATTTTCTATCGCCTTCGCTAATTGATTGTGCCTGTATATGAGTAGGTTTCTACTGACCGCGGAGTCTGAGGTCGAAAGATAAAAAGGGATACAGTATGCTTCGGTATCCCAGTATGTGCTTCCACCATATTTTTCCCCCGTAAAGCCTTTGGGCCCGATGTTTAGTCTTGAATCCTTTCCGGTATATGTTTGGTGTAAATGAAAAATATTGAATCGAATGCCTTGTTGCGCGCCATCATCTCCTATTATTTCTATGTCACAATCGTTCCATTTGTTGGCCCATTCTTTTATGTGTTCTTCCTTTGCTTTCGCAAATGTTTTATTGTAAATTCTTAAACAAGATTCGAGTACCTTTTCTTCAATGGGTAAATCTGTATCGAAACTAGTATGTATTCCAAGATGTTTCGTGAGCTTTAATACGGAACCATCTTTGAAATCCACCTTGAAGTTCTCTGAGATAAGTTTCTCTTTTATTACAGTGCCAGTAGACTTCATTACCACATCGTTTAATAGGACAGAGGTGATGCATGCATGGCCTGCATGAAATTCAGTCTTTTTTGTTCTGGCTTCATTGTAAATACCTTGAGGGAAATCCGTTAGATTTATTTCATCCCAAAATTTCTCATCATAATTGGAATCTTCGTTTTCAACATCTGAATCTAAATAGGAATCAATGGATAATTCACCTTTCCCTTGAAGAATTTTGATTTCATATTGAAGCGCAGCGGTATGCTCATCTGCCATACTACAAAACCGTTCCGTTTTTATAGAAAGTTTTATATCGTTTTCTGTTGTAAGACTACAGGTTCTATACAAGACACCTTCCTTCATATCTAGGTACCTGTGAAATTTATCTATGCTGCATTTGTTTAAATCAAGTTCTATTCCATTGATAGTGATTTTAAGTCCAATCCAGTTACAAGAGTTGAGGACTTTTGCAAAGTATTCTGGGTATCCATTTTTCCACCAACCAACTTTCGTTTTATCGGGGTAGTAGATACCGGCTAGATAGCTTCCTTGAAGTGTATGACCAGTATATTTCTCTGCAAAATTTCCCCGCAGTCCAAACTTGCCATTTCCAAGGGAAAAAAGACTCTCGCTTATTTTATTATTGGCAGGATGAAATCCTTCTTCAATGATTTTCCAAGGATCAATTTGGATGTAATTTTTCATTAATTGCTTGAAAGAAGTTTAAAAAGTTCCGATGGTATTAATCCTTGGAATCCTTGAATCACATAGTCTGCTGATGATAAGGTAGTTTCATTGCCTACACCTACAGATATAAAACCAGCCTGATTCGCAGCGGATATTCCTTTGATAGAATCTTCGAAGACCACGCAATCTGTTGGATTTAAGTTAAGACCACTGGCACCTTTCAGAAACACTTCAGGATCGGGCTTAGATTTAGTAACCATGTTACCGTCGACTTGAGCTTCGAAATAGTGGTCAACATTTAATTTCTTTATGATCGTGATTGCATTGCGACTTGCGGACCCTAGACCAATCTTATAGTTTTCTTTATGGAGAAGTTTAATAAAGTCTAAAACTCCTGGTAGCATTTCAGATTGATCAATATCTTGTATCAATTCCAAATAACGATCGTTTTTTTTGGCGGCTAACTCAACTTTCTCCTCAGCAGTAATTGAAATATTATTTAAATCCAGAATAAATTCGAGCGAACCCATTCTGCTAACACCTTTCAGCTTTTCATTTTCTTCTTCACTTAAATCTCCACCTAACTCAAGTGCAATGTTACGCCAGGATTTATAGTGAAATTTGGCGGTGTCTACAATGACACCATCTAAATCAAAAATACACCCTTTGATCATTCCTCTAATTTAAATCTGCTAATATTGAATTCACTTTTAAGCCAGACATGTACTCTACCATATCAAACGCATGTGTACCGATATCTCCAATACAACAACTAATTCCTGATTTTTCTGGATCTAATCTCCAGGTTGATTTTCGTTGTTCTTTATTGTGTATTATAGGATTGATCCACCCTTGATAATATTGTGCATCAATTTTCTGAATTTTACCTATCTCACCATTTGCAATCATTTGACGCATTTGACGCACCATAGGATAGCCTGTGTATGTATAGGTCACTGCAAAGACTGTTTTTGACTTCTTAAGAATTTCATGAAGCGTTTTTGCCTCTTCATAAGTGGTAGTCATTGGTTTTTCGCATATCACATTAAATCCATTTTCCAACAATTTTTTCGCCATTGGAAAGTGTAGAAAGTTTGGAGTCAATATAGATACCACTTCCATTCGCTGATCTGCTGGAAGCGCCAATTCTTTTTCAATTAAGGTATCTAAATCTTTATAAACTTGATTTGTAGATATACCTATTTGATTGGCAAACTTAATACTCTCATCTAGTGATGGATTAAAAGATCCGCCAACAAGTTGGTATCTATCATACATCGTAGAGGCTACTCTGTGTAATACACCAATAAGCGAGTCTCCACCTCCACCTAAAATGCCAAGTCGTATTTTATTACTCATATATTTATGACTCTTTATATTCTATGTCTTCGTTTTTAAATAATACTGCAAATATGACGAAAACTACTGCTGCAAAAATTGCTGGGAATACCCAAATGTCTTTCCAACTATGTAAGCCATCGCCTATTAAATTTTGATCTACAATCTGGCCAGCTACCCAAAAACCAATGAGCATACCTATACCATAAGTCGCTAAAGTAATAAGGCCTTGTGCGGCACTTTTAACTTTTTCGCCAGCTTTAGAGTCAGTGTAAATTTGACCTGATACAAAGAAGAAATCATAACAAATTCCATGTAAAGCAATACCTAAAACAACCATAAAGAATAAGTCTCCAGCATTTCCATAGGCGAACAATAAGTATCTAATGCCCCAAGCTAGCATTCCGAATAGAATTGTTTTCTTAAAACCATATTTTTTGAAGAAAAATGGTAATAATAACATGAATAAAACTTCAGATACCTGACCTAAAGACGCCCAAGCCGTTGAATTTTCAACCTTATACTCCGTTAAAAATGGACTAATATTTTGATAATAAAATGCTAATGGAATACATATTAAAACTGATGATAAAAAGAATATTAGGAAATTTCTATCCTTTAATAATTTTAATGCGTCTAAACCTAATATTTCTGAAAGACCAACCTTTTCATCTTTTGAAACGCTTGGTGGTGTTTTTGGTAACGTAAAACTAAATACGCCTAATATAGCTGACGCAATTGCTACCATTAAAAATGTGTTAGACAACATTCCATTACCTATGTTTTCTATAGAATCCCATTTAAAAACAAAGCTAATTACCAAACCAGCTAATATCCAACCAATTGTACCCCAAACTCTCACATGTGGAAACTGTTTTGCAGGATCATTCATTTGATTAAAAGCTACTGAATTAACTAGTGCCAATGTTGGCATATAAGCAATCATATACCCTAATACATAAGGATAAAACACCGTGAATTCTGTAGTTTTAGACATTAAGTACATTAAAACAGCTCCAATAAGATGAAGTATACCAAGTATTTTTTCTGCATTAAAAAAACGGTCAGCAATTAACCCAATAATAAAAGGAGCAATGATTGCGCCCCAAGATTGTGTAGAATATGCCATAGCAGTTTCTGCACCAGACGCACTTAAATTGTTTCCTAAAAACGAACCCATTGTAACAAACCAACCTCCCCAAATAAAAAACTCAAGGAACATCATTATAGATAGTTTTACAGATGTAGAAGACTTCATATTAGTTGGATTTTAAATGCTTCAATAATAAATTCTTAGTTGCAGTAATCCCTTCGCGCTCACTAAGCGTGTCGTGCTCATACTCCACACTTATATAGCCTTCATAATCAGAATTCTTAATAATTTGAATAAACTTTTCGAAATCTAAGGTGGTTTCATTACCCTTCTCATCGAACTGATAAGCCTTTGCACTAACGGCTTGAGCTTTTGTCATTAGACGTTCAAAACCCTCATACTTGTCTGGATAAAGTTCTGCACAATCTCCCCATTTTGCATCCTTGGTTCTTTTAATACACCAGTTCCCAAAATCCGCTAGCGTTCCGCAGTTGTCCATATTTATCTTTTCTAAAACAGGCATGAGAAGTCTAGGATCTGAAGAAAACCAACCGTGATTTTCAGCAAGTACACTAATATTTTTAGTTGCGGCATATTCTGACAGTCGTTTTAATCCATCATAAGTACTTTCTACCCATTCATCGGCATCAAAAGTACCGAAGGTATTCACTCTTATAGCACTACAACCCAAATAAGCCGCAGCATCGACATATTTTTTATGCTTATCTTTCTCTCTAATGTCCAAAGTTTCTCCACAACAAAAGATAGGAAGGAGTCCCTGCGCTAGTACCGCATCGACCTTCTTCGCCAATAGCTCATTAGTCTCTTGAAAGTATTCCCGTCGTTCTGAATGTCCCAAAATGACATACTCAGCTCCAACAGAGGCTAACATTTCTGTTGATAACTCTCCTGTATAGGCCCCACGCTCTGCCGCATGGCAATTTTGTGCAGCTAAATGAATACCAGAAAAATACTTAATTCTATTGCCTACTTCGTGTAGATGAATAGCAGGTGTTCCAAGAATGACAGTTACATCAGTAAGAGGCATTTGTGTAACAATAGCATCTGTTAATTTGATCCCTTCCTGAAAAGTTTTGTTCATTTTCCAGTTACCTGCTACAATTTTTTTTCTTTTCATATTGTATAATTTTATTTTCTAAGGAACGAAGAGTTGTTTATTTGTTTATACTGTTTATTTGTTTAATACACTGTATAAACAAATAAACAACTCTACTTAATGAGTACAAAGATTGAGCGCACTGACAATCCTTACATCCTTACTCCTTGTACTCAATCACTACTTTTTCACCTAAAAATTTAGGCTGTTTATTGAGAATGACTATATCTAACACCGCTTTACATCTAGCAAGAGCTTCTCTTACACGAACCTTTAAGCTAAATGATAAGGGAACATCTTTTGCATTAAACCCTATCGCCTTAACATCTCTATGATTAGCGAGAAATAAAGCTCTTTGATTATGAAATTTTTGAGAAATAATGGTGATACTGGTCTGTCCAAAGACTTCTTTACTCCTAACTACAGAGTCTAAAGTTCGAAATCCAGCGAAGTCCATGGTAATATCCTTTTCTGGAATGCCTTGTTCTACGAGTGCTTTCAGCATATACCGTGGTTCATTATATTCTTTTAGCCTATTATCTCCACTCACCAAAATATGTTTTATTTTTCCTTGCTTATAGAGTACAACAGCTGCTTGAATACGGTGAGAAAAATAAGGGTTTTCAAAACCTCTTACGGTATACTTACTCGTCCCTAACACTAGTCCAACCTGATTAGCTGGAATAATAGCAGCATCACTATATACTTGTTTCCGAGTAGATTGTTCTACCCAAAAATTACATAACCAAATAGCAAACCCCAATAGGGTTATAGCGATGACACTACCTAGTAGGCATTTAATAAAAAAATTCTGCATACGCATTCCTAAAAGATGCTGGCAACAAATGAACAATGGTAATTTTAGAAGTAAGCCTATTCCGTTAGCTAAGGAAAATGATTAAAATTAAAAAACGCCTAACAATCAGAAGTCGGTTTAAAGTCTTTATAACCTTAGCAAAGAGGATTTTGATTACAATTCAGAAGTCATTAATAAATCTAAATCTGTGTATTTAACGCCAAAACGTTTTCCTAAATACTCGTTAGTTAGGCAACCTTTGTAGGTGTAAACGCCATTTCTTAAACCTGGATTATCAAATAGCAAACGTTCAATACTCCCTGTATCTCCTGCTTTTTGTATTAAAGGAGTTAAGATATTGCTAATAGCAATAGAAGCCGTACGAGAAACTTTTGACGCTATATTTGGCACGCAGTAATGAATTACATCGTGCATCACGAAGGTGGGTTTATCATGAGAAGTAACTCTAGAAGTTGCAAAGCATCCTCCTTGATCAATACTGACATCTATAATAACTGCCCCCGGTTTCATTTCTGCGACTAATTCTTCACTCACAATTACTGGTGCTCTTCCTGATGTAGAGTGAATAGCTCCAATAACGACATCTGCGGATAATAATTCTTTCGTTAATTGTAAATAATTTAAAGAAGAGGTATTCAAGGGTCGACCCACTAAATTTTGAATACGCATTAGTTTAGAGATATTGTTATCAAAAACACGAATCTCCGCACCTAAACCCAAAGCTGCCCTAATAGCGTATTCTGCTACTACCCCAGCCCCTATAATAACGACTTTTGCAGGAGGCACACCAGATACAGACCCTAATAACACGCCTTTTCCACTATGAGGATTTGCCATTAGTTCCGCAGCAGTCATAATAGCGGTAATCCCTGCCAGTTCACTCATTGTTCGAACGATAGGGAAAATACCGTATTCATCTTTAATATATTCCATCGCCAAAGAAACTACCCTTTTTCGCATCAACTTCTCTATATAAGTTGGTGCGAGAACAGGTATTTGCAAGGGAGATATAAGCACTTGCCCTGGATGCATTAAGTCTATCTCTTCGAGCGTAGGCGGTGCTACTTTAAGTAGTATACTCGACTTAAAGACCTGTTCTTTGCTATAGGCAATTTCTGCACCTGCTTCCGAAAAACGATGATCAGAATAGTTCGTTTTCTCGCCAGCTCCCTTCTCTACGATCACTCGATGACCTTCTGCCACTAATCCTGCTATAGAAGCAGGTACTAAGGCCACTCTATTCTCCTGTAAGCGTATTTCTTTAGGAATACCAATTGTTATTTTTACAGGTTTTCTTACCACTTCCAACATTTCTTCTTGTGGATGGTAAGAACCCTTAATTAAACTTTCAGGAATAGGAATTTTTTTCTTCTCACTCATAAACTTACTAGTCGTTTAGCTGGACTTTAGCTATTGGTCTTTAGTCTTTGGTCTTTAGTACGCTCAAGCATGGCAGTAGGAATTAGCTAAATACTTTGCTTATACTCGAATAAAAAAGACGAGGGTAAGCAAATTATTTAGCTAATTCCTACTGCCATGCTTGAGCATACTAAAGACTAAAGACCAATAGCTAAAGTCCAGTTTAGAAATAGCTATAGGCATAATTAATAAAAATGAAGGCAGCTATCTTCTTTTACAAAAGTACAATTTTCCGAGTCGAATCGTCAGCTATGGCTATACTAATTTTGAGCACCTCCTCTGGCAGTATAGATTCGATTAATTCTGGCCATTCTATAAAACAATAATTCTTCGTTTCTAAATAATCCTCAATCCCTATATCTAGTGCCTCTTCGAAGACTTTAAGCCGATATAAATCTAGGTGATACATCAAAGCCTCTGCCTTAGTTTGGGGAGAAACATACGCATATTCGTTAACTAAAGAGTAGGTCGGGCTAGTAATTCCCTCTTTTACGCCTAAATATCTGCCTATCTCTTTAATTAAGGTAGTCTTACCAGCACCTACTTCTCCATAAAAGCACCATATTTTTCGAACACCTGCTTGTTCTAGAAGTATAGGAACTATACTTGATAAGCTGGCTAAATCTTTAATTATTAATTCCATGGTTAATTTATAAGCCGTTTTCAAGCAAAAATGCTTGAATTTTCTATTTTTTCAAATAGGCAATCCGATAAAAGCTAATAATTATCTTTCAAGGTGTTAGAGAAGATGCCTTGAAAGTCTATTAATACCTACGTGTATTTGCGTCCTACGTAATTGCCAAATTTATTTGGCAGATTCAAAACACGCCAAATTTTATTCTAAGAAACAAATAATAAGTAGTGCGTGGTAATTAATTAGGTAAAATTCCCTTCGGAGATATAGCTTTTAAATTTGCTGGACAATCGGAAATTGTCCAGCAAAAGACCTCTTTTATCCAGTAATTTTCCATTATTGGACAAGAGGACTTGGTTTTTCCCTTTTTTGGCAGGAATACTTAGACGAGTAAAACAATTCATTTATCGAAGATTTCGACATTACCCGATAAATTCTTTGTAATTTATCACCACTATAGATTCTAATTTTTTAACTTTTAAAACCATACACCATGGTAACCGTAACAAAAAAAACCAACACCTTTCATTTTGAAGTAGAAGGATTGCACAAAATTTGGGCTGTCAAAAACCAATTGAGCATTTCCGCTAAAAATATTGAAAGAGCCTACCAAGATGAATCTGAATTAGGCGGCTGGAAAGGTTGGAGAATGCCAGGCACTCATGTTCCTTTTGTAATTACTGCGGGTACTTATTATAAAAATGGCGATAGGATTTTTTGGGATGTAGTCAATAAAAGAAACGCCATTATTATTCAATTAAAGGAGGAAAAATACCAAAAATTAATTATTGAGGTAGAAAATCCAGCAGAAGTTATCCAACTATTACATGGAGAAATAGTGTAGCATTAATAATTAGAGACAGCAGAATATAGGAAAAGCTTACCTTTGCAACCTTTTTTAGTCAATACTTAGTTGTGTATTTGTTTAGTAGGTTTATTTGTTTAGTTTCCCTTAAACAAATACACAACCTCACTCAAAGAGGTAAATAAATATGAGTTTTTTAGAAGAGATTGAACGTAGAAAAACTTTTGGCATTATTTCTCACCCAGATGCTGGTAAGACGACACTGACAGAGAAGTTGTTGCTTTTTGGTGGTGCCATTCAATCAGCAGGAGCGGTAAAATCTAATAAGATTAAAAAAAGTGCCACTTCCGATTTTATGGAAATTGAACGACAAAGAGGTATCTCTGTGGCTACTTCTGTGATGGCATTTGATTATAGAGGGAAAAAAATTAATATTCTAGATACCCCCGGTCACCAAGATTTTCAAGAAGATACTTTTAGAACTTTAACGGCTGTAGATAGTGTCATTGTGGTCATTGATGTTGCCAAAGGCGTGGAAACACAAACCGAAAAGCTAGTAAAGGTTTGTCGAATGCGAGATACACCTATTATTGTTTTCATTAATAAATTAGATAGAGAAGGAAAAGATGCCTTTGATTTGATAGATGAGTTGGAAAGTAAATTGAATTTGCTGGTTAGACCTTTAAGCTGGCCCGTTGGCATGGGACAAGATTTCCAAGGCGTTTATAATATTTATGAGCAAAAATTGGTCTTATTTCGACCACATAGTAAGCAACTAGGGGAATCCATAGAGATAACAGATTTAAGTAGTGAAGAGTTGGATAAGCATGTCGGAGAGCGGGCAGCTAATAAGTTGCGGGAGGAAATAACTATGATTAATGAAGTTTATCCTGAATTTGAAACAGAGGACTATTTAGAAGGTATTTTGTCCCCTGTCTTTTTTGGTAGTGCTATTAATAATTTCGGTGTTAAAGAATTACTAGATTGTTTTGTAGATATTGCTCCTAATCCCCTACCCCGCATTACGGAAGAGCGACAGGTTAATCCAAAAGAAGATAAATTCTCAGGTTTTGTATTTAAAATACATGCTAATATGGACCCTAGACACCGAGATCGAATTGCCTTTCTTAGGGTATGTTCAGGTACTTTTTTGCGGAACACCAATTATTTACATGTGCGCAATAATAAAAAAATGAAATTTTCCAACCCGACTAGCTTTATGGCAGAAAAAAAGTCGGTGGTAGAGGAAGCCTATCCTGGCGATGTGGTCGGCTTATATGATAGTGGTAATTTCAAAATTGGCGATGCGTTAACAGAGGGCGAAGAACTACATTTCAAAGGCATTCCAAG